>AUXO014357964.1_pt1 | contig 19254 bp, 12 predicted proteins | sample 768731 | NCBI WGS metagenome assembly AUXO01 (sample SAMN02715735, study PRJNA202380) | gut metagenome | biome: sheep rumen | host: Ovis aries | place: New Zealand: Palmerston North
ATGGCGCAAACCTTATACACAATCTCGTTAAATAGTCGTTCCGTCTGCACACCCGTCTTGCATTCTATCACAAACAGTTTGTTGCCTTTAGTAAATACTACATCCAACTCATTGTCATGCTTGATATTGTTCCTGGTAATTTTCACGCCAAGAGCAATATCCTGGGGCTTTATACGTTTCCTGATGAGGAAGAATACGTATTCTTCAAACCATCCCCCAGTCAGATACTCCAGTTCCCGTTTGTTTAAAACCCCAAACTTTTCTGATGAGAATTCTACTTTCTTTAAGAATTTAGATAATCCTGGCACTGCTGGATGACTTGCGCATCCATTGGTTTCCAAATTTTCTATCGAAACACTCTTCATGTTGCGATAATGAGTCCTCAGCAACTCTAAAGTCTCGTAATCTTGCCTTGAGAGTCCTCCTTGCGAGAACAGTTTAAAGATATGTTCCGCTTCCTCCTTCAGCCTGATGGGTTCATGAATAGGCTGGTCCATATTGTTCTGTATCTCGTGAGCATTTAAGTACTCTGTAATAGTCATCCTGTGCTTGATGGGGTAGAAACGGTCATCATTATCATAGATACTATTATCAAAGATTGATTTTACAATCATGTTTTCCTCCACCTGAACATAATAGAACTCTGCTCCAAACCTCTCAAACACCTGTTGTATGGCAAGGGCCATGTAGCGGGTGCCTCCTGCCAGGTTTACGCAATACTTTACTCCCTCATGGAGATGCCCCAATACTGTCCTGCAAATCTTCTCATAGGTGAACTCATCCAAGTCGTTCTTCAGAACAATTTCCTCAATGTCGGTTGGTGGAACATTAAATAAGTCCGACAACGTTTCAAGATCATCCTCGGTATCTTTTGCTGAGATATACATCAGTTTATCTTCAGGTTGATACATCTCCTTAATAAACAGGTAAGCCGGAATCGGATTATCCTCTGTGATAATGTTTACGATAGTCTTTGCCATAAATCTTATTTCTGATTATTGAATAATATTGGGGTAAATCTTTTTTGATAAAGTACGCAATAAACAAAAGCACAAATGGCAGATTCAGGAGAATAGCCACAGGCGTATCAATGTGTTCATTAATAAGCACTATACATAGGAACAAGACCAAGGCTACAGTTACATAGCATAACAATGGGAGAACAGGGTAACTGATCTTTGTGACTCTCCGACCTACCACATACGAGAGAACCGAAGCAATACCAAAACTGACAAATCCTGTCCAAGCACAAGCAACATAACCATAAATGGGAACAAACGTGACATAAAGGACGAAAAACAGCAGGCTGGTTACTGCCGCCAGACACATAATCCACTTATTCTTATTGACTTGTTTGAATCCCATCACAATATTCTCATATATGCCAGTCAATATCTGAGTTCCCATGAGAATAGGCACCACAAACAAGCCAGACCAATAATCCTCAGGGATTATATAACGGAAGACATTCATAAAAGCATTTGCGCCCAAAAAAGCCATTAGCATGAACACGACATAATTTCTCATCGTCATAGCCATGTCGTCTTTATTACTTTCCTTCTTTGCATTGTTCAACGCCAAGCGATTAAAAGCTTGACGAAAAATTGTATTGATGAACGACATCACAACGGCAATCTTGGCGACACCTCCATATATAGCGAGGTTCTGTCTGGAATGAACAGACACATCAAGAGATAAATACAGCACCTTATCGGCATTCTGTATAATAATGCCTGCTATTTGCACAACGAATAAAGAGGCTCCATACTTAAGTATAGCACCCAACAATTTCCCATCCAACCTGAAGTTTGCCAACGCCAGTTCTTTCCAATAGAAGAAAGTCACGATGACACTTACAAACAAGTTGATGTAAAATACATAACTGACATCGTATTCTCCATTCGGCCCATACATTCCATGAGGAAATATCTCAAGCATGGGTAACAAATAGATATAAATGCAGTTCAGCAGGACAATCAAGGATGTCTTAAGAATATTTATACTGACGTATTTCCCCGTCTTTTCATGTTGACGGAGGTAAGCTGCGGGGATTGTATGGAATGTATCAAATGCGACACATATAGAAAGTGCGAGGATGCAATTTTTATATTCAGGGGTACCTGTCAGCATCCCTATTGGTTCTATGAATAATGGTATAACAACGAAAGTAACTGCCATGGAAAACAATCCGGTAAAGAGGAGGATTGTTGAATATACGCGCTTTCTTCTCTCTTCGTCTTGAGTCTGACCCACGAAATAAAAATACGTAGATTCCATTCCAAGAGACAGGACGACCGTTAAGATTGCAGTAAAAGCATAAACATTGGTAATCACAGCATACTGTCCCCCTTCGACGGGGAAAGCACGGGTCAGGATAGGTGTAAGCAGATAATTGATGGCGCGACATGACATCACACCTATGCTGAGAATCCAAGATTCCTTTAACAACCTCTTTGTGAATCCCATATATAAATGATTCAATTATCAACTCCGATTATTATAGCCTCGGTATCTTCTTTTGGCCATTCATTATTGTCATCAGCTGGTCTGATATATACAGACTTGCCAGGAAAAACAACAAGTCCGAACTGGCTAAGCAAATACATTCTATTAATATCCCTATCAAGTCTCACATAATACCTTTGTTTACCTGAACGAAGAATGATCGTATTCTCTCTCAATTCAACTACACTGGCTTTAAAGCACATCTTCTTGTATCTATTCTGGATGTAGCCCCGACTATGAGTTACTGAAAACTTGTTGCTATCTTTATGATAATAAACAGGAAGAATCTCACCCTCAGAAATCTCTCCGAATGGCAATTGACAATAATTACTGCCCTCAATTGTCTCCACGACAATATCATCCCTATTATATTTACTATAATTAAGAATATATCCCGCAAATCCTCCATAATCCTTATTCATGTTATGGTCATTTGGAGAGAATTTTGTAATTACCTGAAACCAATATGAAATTTCTTCATCTTTGAAATATTCAAGTTGCTTTCGGTGCTCCTTCTGATTATCGCTTAGGATTCTTTTGAAATTATTGATTGGTTTACCATTAATATTATTTACCTCATATTTCACCAAGGATTTATTTCCGCCAGTCATGGATTCCACTTCAGATTTCGAGGAAAACCAATAAAGAATATACTTGAGCTTTAGATAAAAATAAGTGCATTGTTCCTCATTTGCCCATATCCTTATTTCACCCCGATACAGATTAGACATATCTGCCAGGTATTGTTCACCATTCTTTAACAAATTATATTTTGTTTTCTCTTTTGCGAATAGAGGAATAGCATTGCCACGAATCGGTTTATTACAGTCTTTATTGGTAACAAACACTGGGTACATAACATTATATTTTGTCATGCCCGTTGGAGTAACGACAACCCTTTTGAGGATAAACTTTCCTGTAAAAACACCTGTTTTTTTCTCGCTCGGCCAACATAATTGGCGTTTATTGCCATGATAAAGTACAAATTCAAGATCTACTCCTTTTCTTTTAAACAAACCTTTGTTATCCGCTTTGAGAGGAATTTCATTCACTTCCGTATCATTGGATATGAGATCCTGCAAAGGCCAACTAAAGCCAGAAGAATATCTAAAGTTTCCATTCCACTCAAAATACAGATTTCCAAAAGCATCTTTTGCATTACATGAGAATAATGCCAAAGGTTGAAATAACTCTTCGCCTAAATTATAATGGTTAAAAATCGCATGTATAAGAACTGATCCTGCAAGAGTAGATTGCATGATGCAAAACTTCGATGTTAACTTATCTTTCATCAAGAAGTAATTATCCCCAAGTGGACAAACAGGGTTCAGTGACCTGACAGTATTCATGTCCTCAATGTCCTCTTTCAGTAAAAACTGTCTATTCTCATAATCCAACAACAACTTCCTGGCATTCCTATTAAAATACACCACTCTGAAGGTATATGCCAATTGAGTTTTGCTTTCATCCGGATGGAATCCTGGCATAACAAAAGCTGAGCATCCAAGATATTTTGTTTTGAATATTTCCTCTTTCCCGAACTCCCCCTGCCAAAAGCCCTGACATGAGATTAAATCACCCTTTTTGATATTTAGAGCCTGCCAACTTAAATAAGGATTATTCGCATCCGAATCAAACGACAAATCCATATTTATTCCCTTAATCCACACTTTAACCTTCATGCCACTATAAAAGTCCTGACCTCTGGTTAACAAATATTTGTCATCAGGGTCTACATGCATAAAGCTGAAAAGGTTTTTCCAGCGGAATATGACAAAATCTGTATCTTTTGAGTAATTTGACCAAGAGATGACAACCTCAGCCTCTTCTTTTCGTGCACGGAATTCCTTTTTAAAGTCTGACTCTGAGAAATTCTCTATGATAGACTTATTGACAGCATCCATGACACTAAACCGATAATAGTCATCTTCAATATGGGCTATTGCGGGTAATGATATATGTTGAATAGAAGAGTCCGAGGCGGGCTTATATGAAATAATATTATTGAGCACCGTCCGTCTCTTCTGCCCACGTTTACCTATACCAGATGAGTGACTTAATGTTTCTGGAAGATCCTCTTCAATATTTACATAGCCTCCTATGAATTTATCGCCTTCCTTAAACTCTGTTCGGGCATAGAGATGTTTGTCGTCTTCCTTGATACTCGACATGAGCACGATATCCACCATTTGACCTTCATCTATCAGGTCCCTGTTAACTACAAGACTTGCCTCACTCTCAAATTTCAGCTCCTCCCAATATTTAAAATCTTCTTTACCAGGGATTGTCAACGTCAATCTTTCACTCTCAGGATTGATATTTCTGATGACAAGTGGATATTCTTTCCCTAACTCGTAATGTTGATTCCACTCTTCGTATTTCCATTCTGATAAGGCTGTTTGAGGTATTAAGCTCTGAATATATTTCCCATCTGGAGTATGGCATATCACAAAGATTCCTACATTCCTCATATGTTGCCATATGAGTCCATTAATTTCCTGGCCAACTTCAAAATCGGTAATTGCCACCTCATTAATCCATTTCTTCTCTACTTTTTCATTTCCCTTATAGTTTCTGTTATTCAGAAGTTCGGGCAAACGGGTCTCGCTAAATCTCACATTTCCTGTTGCGTCAATCAAGTTAACGTAGACCTCCATTGTACCATCTTCTATGTCCTCATAATGTTTCATCCCTGAAAGGGAATCAGCATAGAACAAATCCACATTAGTCATAGTGCCATAAAGACCTTTATATTCTACGATAATATGATCACTTAGAATCGTATCAATATTTACTTTTAGCAAGGACATTTTCTTTTCCTCGCAAAGTTTAATTTGCTCTCTGGCGTCTTCTCTTAGATAATTTCTAAGTTCATTGATGATTTCATCACGTTTACTTTTGTCCAGATTGTCTTTCTTAAAATAGGAACCAAAAATAATCTGGCTTTCTCCAAAGTTCTGAATATAAAGCTGAATAGACATACCGATTGATAATTGGTGAAGAAATCCACCAACACAGAAACGCCGACTTAAAAAGAACTTCCAATTGGGGAATCTTTTTGATTCAAGATCTACCACGGGGCGCTCGTCAGTTGCCTCTCTGACGACAGTCAAATCAACGGGTTTCCCCAACCTATAATGTTCCAAAAGCTCATTCTTTTGTCTTTCAGCATCACTCCACTCAGACTCTATTATATCTTCCAGTTTTATCATATTGTTTCACTTTGTTTTTTTACCTGCTTTGCAATAAAGGTCACTTTGTCATTATCAGTTTTGATGGACGGGAAAAAGAACACCATGTCGTCATCAACTAGATACAAATCATCCGTTTTGTCTAAATGGAACACAACAAGTTCGCTATCCTTACCCTGCTTTAAAACTTTAGTCTGAATAACATCTCCATCCTGATTATGCTTGAAAGATCCATTAATGCAACCAAACAGGTGCATATTATTAGGATTAAGAATATTCATATTGATAGGACTAATCATCTCATTCTTTTCCAAAATCACGAAACCTGTTTCTATTGGCAGTTCACCATAATCTATATTAATGACACCACGTTTATATGTGGTTTCCTTAAAAGTACCATCTGAGCACATCTCACATACTCTGCTACGTAGAGGGGAGAAAAGACTGACCTGGGTCAATCCAACTCCTAATATTTCGCACAGCTCAATTCTTCCAATATCCCAGTTATGTGATGAATCTCCTTTCATACACTTTCTATAGAATCTGTCTAACAACAATCCTATGCGACTTTTTTCCTTAAAGAAAAAGAACATATCACGATAGTCATCATAATCATTACATTCCTCAATCAGTTTGTCACAAATTGAAGCATGGTACGACTTTGGATGATTGAGACAAATCAAATCCCTAAACTTTTCAAAACATTGTGGTATAACTTCCTCGTCTTTTAGGAATCTTAGTTTCCCTTCAAAAGGAATATCTTGCTGTATTCCATTAATCCACTCAATCAGAAGCATTGTATGCTTCCCACTTTCTTGCTTTGTTAGTGTATAATCATCCGATTTGATCTTAACAATAGAATTCTCGGCACGCATAAGGATTTCAATATCAAATGAATTGAGATTATCACCCTCGGGACAGGGGATTGCGATGGTATATTTTATTCGACCATCACCCTTTGTCTTATAAAAGACCGTATAATTAATATTTTCCGTCTTATACAAATCTGACATAGGATCTTTGTCATAGGTAGTCAACTCATATCTATTCTTGAGAGTCTCAGGAACATCCTCAAGTTTTAAGATATCCATCAACTCTGGATGAGCTGACACGACCTCTTGTCCTTGATTGCTTACTAGATAGTCTAGAAGAGTTTTCTTAAAAAGGTTGTCCAATTTTCTAAAATGGGAAAGCAAAAACCTTAATATCTTCAGGTGCTCCATTTCACCTTGTGGCAATGTTTCTATCAGGCCCTCCCTTGGCTTTTCTGCATAATGATTACCAACAAGGAACTCTTGCATACGAGGGTCAGCAAATTTCTCCAGAAGATTGTCAACAGTCTGGATATGAATCGTTGTATTGAACTTGTAGGATTCCAACTCAGGCCTGTCATTCAATATCTTAAACATTAAATCTGCATCTTTAAGGCCTAATAAAGCCTTAGCCCCAATCCTTCGTTTCATCGGATAATCAAAAGGTACAGCATATCCTTCTCCTTCTTGGCTTAACATATTAGCGATAATGTCAATCACATCACCATCATCCATTCGGGCAATTAGACGCATCATCATCCTTTCGACTCGTTGGGCCAATTCAATCTTCTTCAGAAGACATAATCTTTGGTAGGCTACGAACATCTGATTAAAAAGAGCCAATTGATTCTCGCTCTTAGAAATCATGACACCAGGAAGAACAAACAAAATCCGATGGTGCTCTGTTTCTTCTTTATAATTAGGCCATATATTCAGCCATATATTCAGCCAATACAAGTCAAAGATTTCTGCATAAAGTCTTTCATTTCCAGAAACTGCTATGTATTCGAATAATGGCTTCAGTTTATTATCTATATGTTGTTTTAGTTTCAGTTTGATTTCTAATGTAATACCAAACGGATGGCTATCTTTATAAGAAGAAGCTCTCTGCATGATTTCCCTCTCGACAATAACCTTAGGTTGAGGATTCTCCATATCAGTATTCTCCAAATCAAAAGACTCCATTGTCGCAGTTGCATAAGCCAGTAACCTCAAACCATTATTGTATAATAGCAATGCATTGGCAAATTGACTCATATATTGTCTTCTGAGTGCAGTACATACAAGATAATCTTCTTTATTTTTGGCAATGTCCTTCTCTTGTTGAGCCAACTCTTCTTTAAGGGCTTTTATGTGTTTCTCTCTATCTTGGAGTTTGGACAATCTTGAATAGTCATATTCGCCTTCCTTGTATTTCTGATATTCTTCATCCTCTTCGGCTTTTCTGATTTCATCCTCAATTATCTTCTCTCTTTTTTGGCATGTTCCCAAAGACCTAGTCAGATTTTCCCGCTCAGCAACAAGAAGTTCTGCTTCCAGAATTTCAAAAATATGACGAAAGAAGTCTGTCACCATATTGTCTGTAAACTGATTTGTGTCTTTTGAGACAATATCGAGTATGCCTTGTGGAGCCTCTGGTGTCTCTCTCTTTTTCAGTTTTTCAATCAAGCCTCGTACAATATTATAAGCCTGAAAATGTTCTCGCCAGGAATCGTGTCTGAAATCATATAATTCGTCTTTCTTCTCCAAAATGCCGAAAGTGATAGCAGTATCAAGCATACGTTCCACTGTCCACCTGGGGTCTATTGTCTTGCTGATAATATTGTCACATAACAGATTAATCTCCTCAATCCCCAATCCTTGGTTGTTTTTCCTATAATATTGTTCATTTGCTATTGCAAACAATATCTTCTTTATTTCATGATTTATTTTTTTTGGTGTATCATCCCCAGGGTTGTTGAATTTAACCTTAACAATATGTCTGGTCAAATTTATCAGTAACTGTGAGCGATTTGACACCGATAGAGTACCACGGTTATTGTTTTCGTTAAAGAATCTGATTATATGAATTAACTGCAATGGGTTTTTTGCAAGATCTTTAATCTTGTTTTTTGCTATCCTATCAGCAATTCCCTTCACACGTCGTTGATTAACTTGACCACCTGATATTGCATTAAGATATTTTCCAATCTGCTCTTCAATTTGGCTTTCGTCAAATGGCTGAAGATCATATCTGTGAAAAGATCCGATAGTGCTATTTTCTATAAGGTCACCATATATACTTTCGCCTTCTTCCTCATCAAGACCCATATCTTTGATTCGGCTCGTAACGACATAACGGCAACGATCATAGTCTTTAGATATTTTTATTAATCCCCTAATAGCATCGTTTCGGATTTCGCCAAGACTCGGCTTTAATTCATTAAGTCCATCTACATATAGAGTCACTCTTCCCTCTTTAAATAGTTGGCGGAGATAATCGTGTATCAAGTCTGACCTTTCTTTGCCATCCTTAATATCAAGTTCCTTCTTGATTTGTCCTACAATAAAGCCGATGAAACTATCCTTATTCTCAGAATCAAAATCTTTCATTTCGATTTTTATTGGGAATGATAATTCATGGTTTTCTTCCCATTTTTGGATATCCTTATATATCATTGAAGCTAAAAGAGTACTCTTTCCTGTACCAGATTCTCCTGCCAATAAGACGTGAGAATCATCCTCCATCTTCTTTCCTCCTTGATTAAAGGATTTTAATGAAATATTGGTAATGGAACTCAATCCGATTTCGTTTATCTCTTTGATATCGTAGATCCTATTTAATAACTCTAATTGTTTGTTTTTTAGTTGACTTATATATGTATCCAACTCGCCAGACACATCTTTATTCGTGATTATATCTGGATTCTGAAGAACTTCATCTATCTCGTCAAATCTATAAAAGACCACCATCAAAACGAAACACGCTATTGTGTCTCGGATTGTTTCTCTGGTTTTTCTACTTTTTGTAAGGCAATACTTAGAATCCACATCATGCGACAACTGATGGTCTTTATACTTTTTTACAATAATTGCGAGGTCCTTTATTCGCGAGTCAATTAACGGCTTCTCATCCAAATCTAAATCCACCAATTTAGCCAAAGTCCACTTCTCCTTGTCAATTTTTTCTTTAACTGACGGGGCATATATAAGTTGAACTAGCCTTTTCAAGAAAGATTCAGCATCAGAGAGTAAAACTTTAATATCACTGTCTTCATCAGCAGATCCAAAGAATAGTTTCTTAAAGAACGCCTGGCTATCTTTAATTGTCCTGATCCTTTCTATGAGATTTAGGGACAACACAAAAACGGTCTCGAGATGATCCTTAATATCTGTATCTTGGAAAACCTCGAGAAAATTTCCTTTTAAGAGGCCTTTTTCGTTATCGTTAGGGGCATCATCCTTGTATATTATATTAACTTTCTGGAGTCGTTCAAGAAAGTCTGTATAATCGTCTTCGTTTAGGCTTTTTTGATCTTTGAATATATAGTCTTTCATATTATTTGTTATTCGTTCTTGAATACTGCCAATATTTCAATCCTATGATGATAGGGGCCATGATAATAACCGAATAGAGTAAATACAAGCTCCAGACACCACCTCCTAAATGGTAAATACTATGTAGTGTTTGGACTAACCAGTCATCTTGATGCAGGTGATAGAAAGCCAATGCCCCGTCGTCAAACTTCTTGAAAACGACGTCCATGCCATCATTCGTAGCAGAGAAAATAGTAAGTATTCCTACTAACGTAGCAAGAATCCACTGTTGCTTTTGTTTAACCCTGTCAGATTTGCTTTCTAAACTATCGTTGAGCATCTCCATCTTTTGGGCTTGTTCATCTCGGAGTCTGTCGATATTCAGGTTTTTTCTACAGTGCGCATAAAAAAGATTATGCTGGGTGTGGTCTGTCAGCTCTGTGAAATAGGTGTTCACTCCAAGCTTCGAAGTCTTATCAACTTCCTCTCGCAACAATTTCATAGATGTCTTTCCGCCAGAGTATATTTGGGTAAGTTTGTATATGTGGTGAATCAGGGTATGCCTTTGCATCAAGGCCATAATATAAAACCACATATATCTCTTATCCAACTGTGCTTTGCTAAACTCGTCCCAGAATTCTGTAGAAGGTTTGGGCTTAATAATCATCATGGCTCCCCCCTCTACAGATGATCCGATGTAAACATTCTCGAAAGTCTGTGCACATTGCTCATCAAATCTAGATTTTAGCAGTCGGTAGCTGTTGTTTGTACAAGTCGTTATATGATGGAAATCGTCAAGCAGCTTTGGCGTAACATCTGTATTTCCCAACTCAATGAAGGTGAATAGATGATATTTTATATCATTAAAGCGATCATACCAACCATCAAGCCCCTCCATTAGAAGTTCACGGATTTTGCTGAAAGCAATATTTACCTTCAGAGTTTCCGGTGTTTCCTCAAGACAGAGCATGTCATGGTCTTCAAGGTGGTCTTCTATCATCATATCCTTATTGCCGAACAATTTTCTGAGTTCTATAGCCTCCAGATTCAGTTCGTCCCAAATCTTGTTTGCCTTCTCTCTGGAAGCCTGACACCATTCCTCATCTTTCTCTTTTCCCTTATTGTCGAAGCGATTTAGTTGGGCATTGATTTCCTCGAAAATTTTTTCATATGAGATATGGAACAAAATGTCCTGCTGGTTATGGTGCATCTTATAGTTGAAGTCGCGCAGATCTTCTAATGAAGATGTCGGCACCTGAACCTCTATGGGGATTATCAGGACTCCCACCTCAGCAATAGGGCAGACAATGAGCTTCGGTGTGAAAAACGTGTTCTTTAGACTGGGGCTCTTACTCTTTTCCCTTCCAAGTCTGAACCTCACTATCCGTGGCCTACCTCCATCTTTATCTTTGAGGTCAATGTAGAAATCATGATCTTCTATGGCCACGAACATGTCTGAATCGTTTTCGTACGAATAGGTATAATAGTCATAAGGCTGCACCTCTCCCTCTTGTCCATACTTATGGGCAGTATTAGTCAAGAATTGCTGCAGATAGGGATAAAAAATATTCGTCTCAAGTGTCATGTCTTTCCTTACCCAGTAGCAACCTTCTGGTAAACTTACATCAAACGCCTTTCTAAGATAAAAAGGCATCATAAAGAATGTCAAAGCACAATTTCCGTTTTTAGCCATTTTCTATCAATTATAGAATGCAAATTTACGAAAATAAAATGCAATTAACAAATATATCTGCATTTTTCTCATGAAAACCACGTCTATTTCCATGAAATTACCTATCTTTGCAGTCGACAATGGAGAAAAATATACGTACACTAACTGTATTATATAATACAGAGATTAGCAACAAGGAAATCTCGCTTTTCCGAGGGGCTGTGTTGAAAAGTCTTGGCGACAAGGCCAACGTGCTTTATCATAACCATACGGGAGAAGAAACTTTCAGATATTCCTATCCCCTGATTCAGTATAAGCGTATTAATGGGAAGGCTGCCATCACCTGCGTAGAAGAAGGAGCTGACATCATTGGACAATTCCTTACAGAGACATCTGAACCTCTGACACTGGGCAACCGTGAAGCGACATTCGAGGTTGAGAAAGTATTACCAGAAAAAGTAGATGTTTGCATCTCCGAGACGCCAATAGTCTACGATCTCTGCCACTGGCTTCCCTTGAATGCCAAGAACTACAGTCAATATAAGGACGCAGATAGTCTAGTCGAAAAGATTCATATCCTGGAGCGAGTGCTTGTTGGCAACATCCTTTCTTTCCTCAAAGGTGTTAACATCCGTCTCGATGACAAACTTGAAATACACATCACCGACATCCTGAACCAAAAGCTCATTACCTACAAGAAAATAAAGCTAATGTCATTTGACATCGCATTCAAGGCCAACATCCTGCTTCCTTCATATATCGGCATCGGTAAGAATGCCAGCATAGGAAATGGTATTTTGATTAGGCAATCATAAAAAACAGGGAATCCTTTTGGAATCCCTGATTTTTTTTACTTTAGCTGTCCATAGCCTACATTAGTCTTGGCACCAATGCCAACCGTTGTAAGGATTTCCCGAAAAAGCCTGAGTTTGTCTTCTTTCTTAAATACAAGTTCTCCAATCTGAGTATCAACAAGATTAAACCTGAATTCCATTGCACAACCAGATGCAACCTTCAAGAAAGTAATAGGTATAGGATTCTTCAGAGGGTTCTCACCATGAGGTGTAATAGAGTCTGAGCAGAGTATTCGATTCTTTTTATCGGGCCTTATAAGAACCGCATCAAAGAAGATGTCACGATCGTAAATGGATTTTTTCCCACCTTCGAAGATATCATCAAAAGCAGCTTTGACGTCAGGTTGCTCCGGTGTCGGTTTATAGAACTCCTTGAAATATGAACGTAGCACGCCTTTTACCGATGACCCGTAAACCACTGGCATCCCATAAACCCAATCAAAATGAACGCCCAATTTAAATTCTCCTTCAATTTTGGCCTCGTGGTTGATACCGACACCCGTTACCAGCCCAGGATAAGATATCTCAAGCTCAAAAGTTTGGCCAACCAAAGCATTCTGAGGTATCACTTCAAGCATATTGGGCGCTGTCAGGTCTTTATTACGACTTTTAATCTCACTCTTTGGCTCTTCACCATTATTCAGCAAATAACCAAAACTAAGATTCTTAAAATAGTCTTTATAATACGCTTTGTGTAGATTCCTCATGACGCTACTAAATTATAAGTTCTTACCACCTGTTTCAAAGCAATGGAACAGTCGATGATCTCCTGTTTGAGATTTGGATCGTTTTGTTCTATAGCACGTCGGAACAAGTTTTTTGCATAAAGCCCCTGAGCAGAGAAGTCTAACTGGCAATCAGTGTCTTTTGTGATCATACGAGCTATGACATCAAGCACAGAGCGCCGGTTTGCCTTTGTCCTTGCACTACGTTCAGATTTCTCTTGATAATATATAGCTAATGCCGGACGCAATTCACCCATAGCAATCGAAACGCCCAAAGCAGCGACAGAGCCATTGTATGCATCAAGGATATTGCCATCATTCATCACTTTCGATACTCCAGCGTCATTATTGGCAACCTGCTCCTGCAAAGCTTCATCAGCCCAGCGGATCAGTTTATTCATTCTATTCTTATTCATTGCCATAATATCCCCCTCCTCTATTTTTTCAATTCAAATTTGCAATAACCATATCCAATAGTGGCATTGGCACCAATTTGCACAATTTGACCGTCGAGAGCCTTGGCCAGTTCATCCCCCTCTTCTTGGATGATGGTATAAAGCACAGTCTCAGCAGGAAGTACTTGCTCATACCATAGATTCTTGCTCTCGCCATTTTCCAATACGTTACGGGCAATAATAGGAAGATTGTCCTCATGGCAGAGAGTAGAAAAGCTCTCATCTTCATTACATGTTACAACCTCCTTATTCTGGAACATTGCAGGCTTCTCAAATTTGAATGTGGAATTGAAAAGTTTACACCTTTCATTCATCATCCTGATGACATCATTCGATGTTACATAATGGAATAAGGTGCGATCGTCTTGTTGTGGAAGCAAAAGTAATTTCGCATCAAAGAAGATGGCCTCACCTTTCTGGGTGTCAGGCTTTACTTTCCCCGTTGCTTTGTCCACATCTGAGCCGAAATACTTTCCCACGTTCACGTTCGTTTTATGTACGCAGAATTCTTTGATGGCACCTTTCAGCGAACTGGAATTAATACAAGGCAACAGGGTCAGCGGGTCACGCTGAATAGCCTTATCGATGATGGAAAACTCTCCACCACTTTCATTACCTACATGCAAATTAGTCTTTGCAGTGATTAAAAACACATGTGTATTCATAACTTATCTATTTTATTATTTATATTCGTTATAGCCTATCTGTCTGAATTCTTTTTTGCCTTCTATTTTTTTAGCAAAATCTTGCTTCTGATCTTCGCTTTCAAAATAGAAAATAGAGCCAGGAGCATATAGTTCGTATCGCTCACTACGAACCAGCTCTTTACTCAATACATTATACGACTTAACCTTGTCCATTTCAGACTTTAGGAAGCGGAAAGGCATCAGTCTTGTTATAGCAAATTTTGCCATTTTGGCTTCATCCCTCGTCAAAAATGTGGGTGAAAGCAACCAAAGAGCCTTGTCAAAGGAAACAATATTTCCATTTGTATTCTTATCTTTGTTGATGCCAATCACAAATTGAGAATTGTCACCACCGACTGACACTACTTGCCCATTACAATCATCAAGTTTTGCATTGTCGTCAACCTCCGCATCGAATACAAAACAATAACTTGCATTATTGTTGTTGAAACGATAAGAAATTTGCTTAAACAATGCACTATCTTCAACCTTACCAGTTTTGATGTCACGATTGATTCCTACGCGACGGTCTTGTACAAACACGTCATCAAGCGAAAGTGTATTTACGCCATCAGTCAATGTCAAGTTAAGACCTTTTTTGGCATCATACTCTTCTTTTGTAAGTTGAGGTATGCTGATCTCATGCAGATTGTATGAACCCACCGAAGCCTTCTCAAAGTTCAGTTCCTTAAATAAAGGCGCGAACTCAAAGTCAGAGGTCTGATCTTTTGCTGTCCTGCGAATTCGAACGTGACCAATAGTCCTGATGGTTTTAAAGTCATTATTGTTATTAACCATAAAACTCCGTTCACCAATCAGTTTCTTAGCTTCCGCCTTATTAACTATTCTCCCGTCCTTAAAAACAGCATCTCCTGCATTCCTCAGGATCAAAAATCGCAGCATTCCCAACAAAGACGTCTGTTGAGGAAACATGGTTGACTCAATAATATAACTGGCAAACTGATTATTAAATGCGTCTTCCTGTCCCTTTACGGCAAAAGTCATACCACTGCCAAAAAAGAACTTATCAACGGGCGTTAGTGTGATTTGATATTTACTCATCGCGCAAATCCTCCCCTTTTAAAAATTTTGCTATACGCAATAAACTGTATAATGTCTTACTATAATTTTCCTCTCCTATTTCTGTATATAGAATAGGCATCAGTTTTTTCACTGCATTAAAATAATGTTCTTTCTCCGCATCAAATTCAAGCACCTTTTTAAACAAAGCATTCAATCTATCTTGCTTACCATCTTTTAATACAAGATTTATCAATTCTTCATGTTGGCGTACCTTATGCGCTATAGCAGAGACGGTATCGTCATCTGTTGTTGCGTTGATCAATTCTGTAAACTGCTTTTTAAGATTATTATCACCTCGATTATTATCATTCAAAGAGAAAGCAATTTCGAAGGTTCCACCACTATGCTTTCGAAGGCTACATGCCAAAGCCTTCTTATTCGGGAATCGTTTCGTATCCTTAGCAATGTCAAATAGCAGGTGACGGGCCGACTCCAAAGCCTCGTATAATGGATATTTATAATAGGAAATTGATACTCCGAACGAAAGTGAGGCGCAATCAACCACCTCATGGACGCCATTGAATGCTTTGTCTTCAATTTCATCCAATAATTGGAAGATATGCTTTCCGTTTTCACCTATTACCGGGGCTAAGAACAACAAATCATCTCCACCGGCATATATAGGCAGACCTCCAAACTCTTCTATCAAATATGTTGCTTTATTACCAAACTCCACAAGTTTTTTTGATATCTCCATCACTTTTCCATCTGGCAAATTGGGCTGAGATACTGTTTTACCGATATTATCACCATCGGCTTGTACTACGCAGAAATATCTATGATGAGATTTTTCTTTAATAGAAGAGCCGTCAGTTATTTGCGCTGATGCAATCTCTTCAATCGACTTTATCTCTTTAATAAACTGTCCGTCAGCAAGATTGAACAGGGGAGAATTCCTTTTCTCTGAAATAATGTCATAAATGCTCTGTGCAGCATCGCCATCTGTAGCATAATTACACAACTCCAGAACATCTAGTTGTTGATTTAGGCAAGCAATCGCCGAAGAATCATTTCCTTCATCACAAGAGGCACTCATAATATTAAAAAAACTCAGATCTGGATTCTTGCTCTTATCGTTACTACCAAGCAGATCTTTATAAAAATCCAAAACGGCTTCATTTATCACACTCTTTTCATCAACATCCCCTTTCATATAGATTCTATCTGGGTAAATGCCCACTTTATTCTTATCGTTTTCAGGTTTTGCTGGTGAGATTATCTCAGCCTTCGCCTTTTCTGCTGCAGAATAGACACACTTCATCAAGTGCGAGAACATAAAACTCGCCGCCCACAACTCTCGTGGCTTTCGAGCCATGCCCAATGTCGCGATGATTGGGCCAATATTGATTGCTGTATATTTCATAACTTACAAATTTCTTATTTTACAATTTGTGAAAATGAAACATAATGATTTTTCCCATTATCAGATGGATCTAATATGTTTTCCCACGCAAAATTACGCGGTACCATTTTCCAAGAGATACTCATATTTCCCCACTTGCGAGAAACCACTTTTCCTTGTTCATCCTTATCCACAATTATCTTGGCAGGTTGCCAGCTTCTATCGACATATTCTCCTAATGTGGAAGAAATAAAACTATCATTTGTAAAGAAGTAGACGTGAAACTTCCTAATCAACTCTTTATAGTCTATACTCTCTGGATCAATATTTATTTGCACATGGTTTCTGCCTTCGGAGAAACTAAAAACACGTTGATCCTCTGGCAAACTACGCAGCCGGTCTATCAACTCCTTATCAAAAAGAATATAAACAGAAACACTATTCCCATCTACGACTGGCTTAAAAATGATAGGACTGGAAATACGCTCTATTGCCTTGGAAATGTTATCAATATTAATTGTATGGTTCTCGACTATTTCTTTATACCCATTGCCGTTTCTGTCTTCCCGGAATGTGTTCTGAGGAATCCGATATTCATATTTATCAGGGCATCCCATCAGGCCTCTTGCAAAAACAGCATTGTTAGCATTCTCTCCATAGGTTCTCTCAGGGAAGGGTGTTTCCAAATGCAAATCCCTTTTTATTTTCCTTTTTTCCCACGTATATCCCTTTGAGTTTAAGTAAGTCCATAAGAACGCCTTAATATATCTTTCCTTATTTCTTATTGTTACATCTCCAATGCCATTTCTTGGAACTCGCCTTTTAGAATAATTAATGCCAGATTTCAAACACCGCCAATAAAAATCTAACACGCCAAAAAGCATTTTCTGCTTTTCTAAAGAGTCATTATCAGCGTTTAATGAAAATTTCAAAACTGGAGTACCGTTTTCAAAATAGTCCTTGAAATGCTCTCTCCAAACAATATCTTCCATTTCATCGCCATTAATCTGTTTGCCGATTACAGAGTAGCTTCCAAAACCTTTAGTTTGTCTTTGACCAAAATTGTTTTGGGCAAAGAATATCTCAATGTTTGAATCAACAAGCTGACACAATCTGGTGTGTCTAGTTACAATTCTCGTACTCACATCATTATAAAGCGAGAAATTCATCAGTTCGTCTTCTGTATCTTTGCCACCCATATTAGCTATAAGAAAAGGGAACTCGTCTGTCACATACTTTATAGCACGGGTTCTATTATCGGTTTTCTGCTTTACATTTAGCCTTACAAATCCATCCTTTTCTTTTGCTTCTATAAATATCTTGTAATCAAGCCATGTCTTGTCGCCTTTCACTTTTATCCAGCCATCGTTCTGGCCTTGAACTTTTTCTTCCGAACTTAATTTGCTCAGTATATACTTGTCCAACTTTGGCTTGACTTCCGAAGCTCGCAAGGTGGCACCCTCCTGATCATGCTGGAAATGAATCAGGGGGGTGTGCTGTTTGAGTTTGATTGTTAGTGTATTCATTTACTATTTGTTTTCTTTAGGTTTTACTTCTACATTTAGCTTTGCAAAAATGTCACTATATAGCTTCAACTGTTGCTCTAATAGTCCTTTATTATACTTTTCAGTCTTTAGTTCACCTTCCAATTCTACTATTCTTTTCTTCAAGTCTTCGACCTGTTTTTTGAGAACATCGTCCGTGCAGGCCTTTATATTCATCAGTCCATTCCATTCTTTCTCTCTCTCAAAGGCATCGGCTTTCATCTGCCTTTCATGGCTAAGCCGTATCTTGGGTAGACAATAAAGTTTCAATATCATGTAAATTATCACAAGGATGATAATGGCCCATAAAAGACACTCAACGTCTTTAATAATTTCTAATACTACGTTCATCTGAACCTCCTATTTCTTAATATATTAATTCCTATTAGAACGATCAAAGCAGCAGCCAACACCATCATAAGCTGCACGCTACTATGATTGATCCACATTTGGGGCGCTTGTCCCAACAAATTGTTGTTCATTCCAAAGATACCAGCAACTACAGTCATAGGAACTGCAATGGTTGCTATCCAAGTCAAAAGCGACATTGTGCTGCTGGTTTCGTGATCTTCCTTCAAGGAAACATAGTTGTAGAGCTCTTCGATTTCTGCATCGAGCTTCTCCACATGCTTCTCCAAGTTCATTGCCTCATAGAGTTTCTGATACATCTCTATGCCTTGGTCTTGAGCTGATATCTCACGGAAGTGAATCTGATTTACAAAACGGATATACTCCTTATAAAGCGAACTGACCTTCCCGCTAAAGCTGTGCTTCACTTCCATATTACTCAAGTTGGTCACCTCTGCAGAGAATCGCAGCACAGAAGCTTTCTGCACTAGAATCAGCTCAGCCATACGGGCATACATCGT
>AUXO012871659.1_pt1 | contig 19250 bp, 25 predicted proteins | sample 768731 | NCBI WGS metagenome assembly AUXO01 (sample SAMN02715735, study PRJNA202380) | gut metagenome | biome: sheep rumen | host: Ovis aries | place: New Zealand: Palmerston North
TATAGTCCTATAAAAAGACATTACTAATATATAGTAGTGTAAATTAAAATAAATAAAATAGAAATTTTAATTTATAAGTAATACATATATTTAAAACTTAGGAGGTTAACATTATGTTAGAAAACAAAGTAATGGAAGAACATGACGTTCAACAATTAATCAAGGACAATTTTAAGACACATTCATTAGAGGGAATAAACAGGTTAGTTAAGAATATTACTTCAGTAGATTATGGAGTTTATGCTGGTAAGGAAATAATTGGTATACATTACAATATTGGTGGTGAACAAGACTTTGTATATTTAAACACTACTGATAGTAAGTATATCAAGAGTAGTAAATGTAAAGGCAGACAGGATGCTATTAATAAACTTAAAGCTGGAAAAGGTACACATAGAGTAAAAGATAAGAGAGACAGAATAAATATGCCAATAACAACTGGAAGTACTGAGATACCATTTGCAAGATTAGCTTGCATAGCATTTGAATTGTTTAATGGTAAGTGTAGAACTTCTTATATTGGTTTAGATGTCAACCATAAGGATTTACATGGCTCTTATAGTGTATATGGTAAAACAAACAATCAGTTAGATAACTTAGAAATAATAAGTAGTACTAATAATAAAAGACATTATTGGGTACTAAAAAGAATCAATAAGTTAATGAATAAGCAGTATAGATTAAGTGGAGAACATAGAAGCCTGCTTGATTATTTAGATTGTTTAGATGATGATAAACTAATAGAGTGGATAAATAAAAATACAGGCACTAAAATAAAGGAGGTGTAACACTATGGCAAATGTTAGTATTAGTAATGCTAGTTATAGTAACTTGAATACTAGAAAGTACTCAGGTAAGTTATTATATGAACTACATTGTATAAAAGGTATTAGCAATGGTGATATATCTTTAATGACTGGAATGACAAGAATAGCAGTAGTTCAAAAAATAAGTCGTTATAAGAAAGCTTTAGAAAGTAAAGGAGGTAAAAAATTATGTTAATAGCAATAGCATGGATACTTTGGGTATTAAGAGCACCAATTTGGGTGTGGTTATGTTATCTTATTGGTGCAATAATGTACTTAAGTAATGATAGAGGATAACAAAATGAGGAGGTAAAAAGTTATGTTAGTAAAATTATTAGTAGCAGTAGCATTAATAGCATTGGCAGTATTAATTGGAGTTGTTTATTTTGTAAGTGATAACAAAGATGAATTAGAGCATATTAATTATGTTCGTAGACGTAATAGACGTCGTGCACACTATTTTGAAACTCTTAGAAACTAGGGGGTGCTAATATGATTAAAGTAATAGCATTTGCAGTAGTAGTTACATACTTTATAAAGAACATATAATTTAATAGGAGGTAAAAGAAATGAGGGCATCACATAAAAATGAAATTGATATAATGAATAGTCAATTACAAATAATTAAGAACCTTAAAGATGAAAATGAAAGACTTAGATTAGAAAACATAGAAAAAGATAAGATGATTAAATTACTTGAGGATAGAGTTGATGACTTAGCAACTAAATGTAATAAGCTATGTCAGGATTACTTAAACAGAGATTAAAAATTAGGAGGACAAAGAAATGATAGATAATTTTGATATTTATGAAGCTGCATCAAATTATAATAATGAAATGGATAAGTATGCTGAAGAGTTTGGTGTTGATGACGACGAAGATAATGATGATAACAACTAAATAAGATTCATAACCACTTAGTGGTTGACTATAGAATCTCCTTTCAATATATGAAGTAGCCAGGCAGAGTAGCGTCCAGCCTGGCTACTTCTATTTTTATGTAAAAATACAATATAAAAAGCTGAGGTGTCTTAATACAAACTGTGTGATATACATATACAAACATATGTTCAGTTCTGGCTGGCGGTGGGCACAAGTAAGCTAATGAATAATATCAAGTGATGTTTGTTTAACTACATATCAAGTGACATTTAGAAAGCAGGAGGAAAGAGAGACATTATAACTTCCTTCTTAATTTTCTAAACTACATCACCAATAACATCCCTCTCAACCACCTCATATTGTAAAATCTGGCATATCACTAAATAAAATAAGTTGTGTCATTGTGATAATTTTTTGTTTCTCCCCTATAGTAAATAATTCAAGTCCTGTGTATGTTTAGACATTTTCATTTTTTAACTTAAACAATAACAAAATTAAATGACTTTATGGTTAAAAAGTGTGTAGACATTTTTATTGACATTATATATATTTTAGGGTATAATTATGGAAGAAAGGAGTAGTATTTATGAGTTTTGAAGAGAAGCATAGAAGAGTAGATGTAGACAAGAGAATAAAAAATACTCCTACTAATATGGAAAATAAAAAGTACAAGCATAAAACTAATAAACGTGCTAATTTATATAGAAAAGGTGGAAAAGAGGCATTACAAAATAAGAATGGTAGACCATCTTATGCTGAGAAAGCAATGGAAATGGGTATATATAACCTTGTTGGTGATGCTATATATAGTTATACAACAGAGTATGGTACTAAGTCAACATTTGCTGGTTTAGCAGTTGTATTAAATCAGAAGTTTCCAAATTTGTTTGGTAGCTCACTTGTAAAATATCCTACTAACCTTTCTAGAATAATTAACAGTGAAAAAGCATGGGCACTTGCTTATTATTATGCTAATGTCAGTTTGGAGAGTATGGCAGAGCTTGAATTAAAACGAAGACTATCTAAGGGTAGTATGGAAGACAGTGATGTAATAAGAGCTGTAGGCTTAGCTTATAAGAAGAAAGAAATTGAAATAAAAGTACAACAACTTGAAGCTGAATTACATCCAGTAGAAAATACAGAGAGTGACATAGAATTTGTATTCGACGATGATGATGAACAGGTGGTGGCAGAGGATGAAACAAGTCAACCTGAATAATTTTATTAGTAAGACATTTAGGCAGTTGTTTAAAGATGCTATGTCATTTAATGTTCAAAAGATAGTCATGAAAGGTGGACGTTCGTCGTTCAAATCTGCAGTAGCAGACATGATATTAATTCTAGGTTGTGCAACTAAACAACGCTCATGTTTAGCAATTACTAAAACTGATAAAGCATCACAAGATAAATTAGCTAACAATATTAAAAAATTTTTAAAAAAGCTTCATTTAGATAGTAGATTTGAATATGTACAGGATAACCAGAGATTTATATTGTTAGATAAATTTGGTAGAAGAACAAATGCAGTAATAAGAATAATAGGTGCACTTAATGTTGATAGTGTCAAGTCTATGTCATCTGAGGACATTGATGGTTATGCATATATATTTGTAGAGGAAGCTGCATTATTTAAGAATGAAAAAGAAATTGATAGTTTGTATTCTACATTTACTCGTGGTTCAGGAAAGTCATGTTTTATTATAGCATACAATCCTCCTTTACAGAAGTCTCATTGGTTAAATAAAGCATATAGTGATATACCTTGTGGGATAGACTTAGGTTATGATAGTGATTACTATTATATAAATGAAAATAACACTATAATAGTAGGTGATATAAAGCTAGATACACATAGTAGAACATTAGTTCACCATTCTACTTATTTAGATGCTGTTCGTGATGAAGTAGCACTAAAATGGATAGGAATGGAGACACTAGCTGAATATGAGTCACAAAGAAAACATAATGAAAAAGCATGGAAATGGGATAAACTTGGCATACCTGTAACTGGTGATAGCCAAGTATTTTGGAATGTCAAAGACTGGAAGTATGATGAAGCATTCTATAATTCTTTTCCCCTCATTTTTAGACGAATGGGCATGGACATGAGCAATGGTGGTTCTGACCCTTACAGAATAATTGATTGTGGATATAATAGAACAGAACGTGTACTTTATGTGTTTAATGAATTAAATATACCTGGTCGTACAGATAATACTGATGCTACTTATGATTATGTAGCATCATCATTAAATAACATGAATAAGTTTAATAGAATTACAAATGTGGATGGAGCAGTACCACACACAGGTATAGCATTATATAACAGAAAGTGCAGAGTAAGACTACTTAATTTTAAGGGAGCAGAAAACATTATGGGTTCTCCTAAACAACGAGTAATGGTTGGTGTGTCTTGGTTACAACAGTTGAATGCTATCTATATAGATAAAGAACGTTGTCCTCTTACATATAAAGAATTGGAAGACTATTCATTTAAAGTAGATGAAGCAACTGGTGAGGTTTTGAATGTATTAAAAGAAAATCAACAAGACCATAGTATTGATAGTATTAGATACGCTGTATATGAAGATATACTTAAGAATTAGGAGGTAAAACAAAGATGGTAAATGTTGAGAACATTGTTAGGATTATTAGAAGTCAACTAGGACTAGAGGTTTATAACTTTGATACTACTTATTATACTAAGTATATGGACTTAATGTGGCAGTGGTATAAAGGAAAAGGACCTGCTAGTTTTCATAATTATGTTGATACTAACGGCGTTACTAGAGTAAAAAGAACTCGTAGTCATTTAAATATGGCAAAGAGAGTGTGTGAAGACCAGGCTGGTATAGCAGTAAATAATAATTTAGTAATCAATATAAATGATGAAAAAGTTAAAGAGTTCTTGTTAGGACAGGAAGAAGTGAATGGTTACTTAGGTAGTAAATTCTATACCAGAGTAAACTCACTTTATGAATTAGTTTGTGCATTAGGTACTGGTGCAACAGAACTTACTCTTGATAAGTTAGAACTTGTAGAAAATAAAGTGTTAGCAAATTCTGATAAAGTAGAATTAAAGTTAATTTATCATAACGGGTTTGAAATTATTCCTTTGACTTGGGATGAAAACAAAGATATTAAGTCAGTAGCATTTGTTAATGTATCTAAAGAACTAATACGTGGTAAAGTATACAATAAGATATATTTAACAATACATTATTTATTTGATACTGGTTATAAAATATATAACAAGACTCTTATAGATAATAATGGTACATATAATATAATACCTAATGCTGATAATGTTGTAGACGTTATAGAAACTGGTTCAACAATACCTATGTTTAGTATTCTTAAATTAAATAACATAAACAACTACGATTTGTTTTCCCCTTATGGTGCATCTATATTTGCAAATGCTATTGATGCATTGGAGAGTGCAGACATGGGATTTACACTATTTAAAAGTGAGTTGGCATTAAGTGAAAAGAAAATAGCAGCAGACAAGGGTATATTACCTGTAGATGAGAATGGTAATCAGATTATGAAGTCTACAGAGCTTCCAAACATGTTTTATGTTGGAGATGGACAGACACTTGCTGATGGTGGATTACGTATACCATTTCAAGAGTTTAATCCTGAGATTAGAATGGAGCCTATTACTAAAGCTATTCAGACTTCACTTAATTTAATTTCCTCCACTTGTGGTTTAGGAAATAACTATTATAAGTTTGATAATGGTACAGTCAAAACTGCAACTGAAGTAATTAGTGAGAACAGTGCATGTTATAGAAACATTTGTAGAAATGAAATGGCAATAGAAGATTACTTAAGAAACTTATTAAAATCTATTGTACACTATATTAACTACTTCAAGGGTTTGGAGGGAGAAAACAAACTAAATGAAAACTTCAATATAAGTATTGACTTTGATACTTCTGTTATTGAAGATAAGGCTGCATCTCGTGAGAGAGACTTAAAAGAAGTAGAGATTGGTACAATGACTAAACAAGAATTCAGGGAAAAATGGTATGGTATACCAAGAACTTCTGAAAATTCTTCATTTATAAAAGAAGTAAAGACAGAAGAAAAAACTGATGATACATCTAATGAGAACTAGTTGTAAAAAATAACAAGTCATGGTGAATTACATGCTATTGATACTTGTTTAGTATTCATTGAGAAAACTAAAGGACATGTATTGATAGCATGTAAAATGACATATAAAATATTTATGTATAGTTTTTAAATGAAACACTTAGGTGTTTTGTTTTAAAATATATGACGTTGCAATGGTCGTTTAAACATTGTAGTACTTTTGACAGAGAAGTCGTTTAATCACAGTATAGGAGGAAAAACAAATGGCAGAACTTAATGAATTATTTGTAGGCTTAGATGAAGCTGCAATCAACACAATTAACAACAACATCAAAGTTAGTGGAGCAAAGTTCAAGGATATTAGTACTGGTAAGTATGTAGATGCTGACAAGTACAATAAATTGAGTAAAGAATTTGATGATTACAAAGCTACAAGTCAGACAGACCTTGAGACCAAGCTAAAAGAAGCTACTGACAATAATGCAAAATTAATGTCAGAGCAGACTAATAAATTTAAAGGAATTATAAAGAATAGAGCAATTGATAATTTTGTTGGTGGACTTGGTGTGAAAGATGAGTTTGCTATAGCAGGTATCAAAGCAAAGCTAGGTAGTGATGAAGGCATTACTGTTGATGATGAGTTTAATTTGGTTGGTTATGAAAATGCTTTTAAGTCAATAAGTGATTCATACAAGGTGCAGGAAACAACTAAGGTTGTTGGCACTAAGGACAGTAATATAGTAAAGAATGCATCTACAGGTACAAAAAATTATGACTTGAAAGACGTAATTGGTATGTCTGAGGATGCATATGAAGCTAATAAAGCTTCAATTTTAAATTCAATTAAGAATAGTTTATAGGAGGAAAAGAATTATGGCTATTTCATATCGTACAATTTTATCAGACCTCGTTGAGGGTTCTTTGGAGTCAGAGCTTGTATCTAAGTACATAGCAAATAATGACTATGAGGACGAAGCTAAGTTAGTTGGTGGTTCTTCAGTTGTAGTTAATGTTGCAGGCGCTCCTACTGTTCAGGATGCAACTGGAACAATTGATTATGACACTGCTAATGATGACAATGTAAAAGTTGATATTAACCAGGTTAAGGTTGCTCCTGGTAAGATTTCTGACGTTGAAAAACTTCAGTCATCTAAAGGTTTGTTAGCTGCTCGTGCAGATAACTGCACTAAAGCACTTGCTAAAGAGGAAGACTCTTATGTAATTGGTAAAGTAGTAGCTGGTGTTACTGCAGGTAATACACTTGGTACTGCTGCTCAACCTCTTCAGGTTACAACTAATGCACAGGCAATGGCAGTATTACGTGACCTTAAGACTAAGCTTGATAAAGCTGATGTACCTCTTGTAGACAGACGTATTGTTTGTCCTCCAGAGTTTGAAAACCTTTTACTTGCTTCTACTGATGTAGCAACTGCTCTTAATACTTCTAAGACAGTTAGTGATGAAGCTGCTGTAAAGGTTGGTTTCATTGGTAGATTACTTGGATTTGATATCTTCAAGTCTAATGCAATTGATGGTGGAACAGTACTTGCTACTCATCCACGTCTTAATACACGAATTGACCAGTATCAGGGAATGAAGTGGTTCACTGATAAGGATGCTCCTTTGTATGAGTTCTTTACACCTATTGCAGTTTATGGTGCAGGTGTTGTTCGTCCTGTAAGTGCGAAAGCTCTCGTCTCTTTTCAATAGGGCCAGTACCTACAACATACACAGTTGATGTAAGAGATGATATCAGTGGAGAGACAGTGGCTACACAGACTGGTGTAGCTGCTGGCACTGATTTAACAGACTGGGTAACTGGCCTGACAATTCCTGAACATGAGGGATATGAGTTTGATGAGTATATAACATATCCTGAAGGATTTGATTATACAGATGTTCAAATGAATGGTACTATTACTATTAAGTATAAAGCAACTCATGTTTCTGAAGACCATGCAATGTACTTTGTAAATGGTGATGGTGATTTTGGGTTTGACTTACAACCTGCAGAAGCATTGACAGGTACAGGTACAGTAGCAATTCAGTTTAGTGGTGATATAACTGGCTATGACTCATATGCAGTTATGGAATATCCTACTGGTGGTTCTGGAGAAGCAAAGACAAGTACATCTATAACAGGTGGAACTGTAACATTTGATGATATTGATGTATCTTCAACTGGTCTTTATATTGTTACATTCTATGACAGTAACAACACAAGAATACCTGCAAGTACATTTATAACAAACAATGTTGTTCCTTCACATGCAACAATTACTCAGAGTAGTGAAACAGTATTTAGTGCTGACATTGTACAAGGTGGTAATTAATAAGTATTTTTGTTTCCCTCCTCAACATTGTTTGGGGAGGGAAATTTGTTAGGAGGAAAAACAATGGCTTTAGTAAAAGGCGTTAATTCATATTGTACTGTAGCAGAAGCTGATGAACTTATTAACAGTCACTTTTTAAGTACTAACAAAATAAGAAAGTCTTGGTCAGAGTTGAATAATAGTGATAAAGAAATTTTATTAACTAGTACAACTGAACAATATGATACAGACTATATGGGTTATAATGGAAAGAAATTAAATAAGAGTCAGACATTGCAATTTCCTCGATTAGTCAATTCTGAAACTTTAGAAGTACCTGATAAGATAGTCATTGGATATATAGTTCTTGGTTTAAATGAAATAAGTGGAGACACTGCTGACTTTAATGAACTAAAAGCTAATGGTATTAAGTCTTTTAAAGATGGTTCTGGTGCAAGTATAGAATTTATGGACAGTGATAAAGCTAGCGTGTCTATTGGTAATACTAGCATATCAAGTCAAGTGTTTAACAAGTATTTTCAAGGTTATGCACATCCTAATGTTTCAGGAATTTATTAAAATACAAGTGGAGGAAAAACAATGGATAACGACAGATTGTATGATGCACTATCAGAGTTGAAAGCTCAGGTAGCATCAATAAAAACGAATGTGGAAAACATTGAACATACAGTAAACATGTTGGATAACAAGGTAGATACCTTGAAAGACCAGAGTACTAGTCAAGAAGAGCGTATTAAGCGACTTGAGGGTGTTATAAGTAAGATATGGGTTGTCATATCTGGCATTATAGTTGCAGTAGCTGGTGCATTTATAAAATTTAAAATTGGTATATAATTGTATACCATTTTAGGACTAGTTGATAAAGTGGTGTCAGGTGGGGCAAGAGGTGAGTTTATAAAATGATTAAAATAAACATTGATAAAAAGATTAAGACTCCTAAACAGTATAGTAAAGTCTGGATGACTAGGTGGCAGTTGTTTGTTATGTTTTGGCTTTCAATATTTTTCGTAGCAGACATATATTTTAATCATTGTGAACATTTGGAAACATTATGTATAACACTTGTGACTAGTATAATAGCAACTGTAGTTCCTTTCTTTGCAAAGAGTTATTTTGAGACTAAGCAAGAAAAATTAAATGAACTACAAGAAAAGCAATTGGATAATGAAGTGTTTTCTGATATGACATTTAGTAATGATGATAGTAGTTGTTGACTATTGTTTAAATTACAAATTACAGAAAACCTTGTAACATTATAACAATTATAAACGGAGGAACAAAAACATGAATGGATTAATGAATACATTTATTGTATTAGCAATAGCTTCCTGCATAGTAGGTGTTATTGCATCTGCATTAACTGAAGTACTTAAGAATGTTATTAAGTACAAAAGTGAATACAGTATTAATTTGACAGTATTAGTAATAAGTGAATTACTTATTTACTTAGTCTACTTCATCTGGTTAGATAAGAGTACCAATGTAATGATTTGGTATGACTTAGTAATTGCTGCTATTTGTGGTTTAATAGCAACTGGAGTAGCAATTCAAGGCTTTGATAAATTCTTTAAACCTGTTTGGGAGAAAATAAAAGACATTCTAAATTATTTTGGTAAATAGTGTTTATACACTTTTACATAATTTCATTTGGTTGTCCTCCAAGGGTGGTATGTAGGCTTCAGTAATGGAGTCTATGTACTACACAATATAATTAATAACAAGTTAGTTATATTATGTAGTGCATAGAATTATACATATAAATTATATAATATAGAACAAATTCAAAACACAGTGCAATTTTTTAATATATTTCTAGTGGGGATAAAAACAATGTTTAGTAATTATTGGACAGAATATAGTTTAATGGAATACAACGGACAGAATGATGATGGCTCTGATAATTACTCAGAGTTGACTCAAATAAAAGCTTTAAGAACTGCTGGAAAAGATAAAATAACTCATAGTAGTAATGGAGAGACAGTGACGACTAGCAGAGCTTACAAAGTAGAGAGATATATTCAACCTCATAGTAAATTTGATGGACAGGAAGTGGAAAGTTGTGAAAAAATTGAAGCTTTTGGTCTCAACACTGGTTATATGATATATCTTAAGTAGGTGATTAGATGGCTGAGGAATTTTATGTAGATATAAATGCAGACAACAATTTTTATGTATTCTATTACAATATTAATAAGTTAATATCAACTGGTGTTAACTCAGCAGTCAGGTCAATAATTGGAGAAAAAGCAGAGGCTAGTTTAGATAGAACTCCTAATAGTGATTATGCTCGAATGGTTTTGTTTGACACTGACAGTGGTCAAGTATTAGAAAACAACTTACACTTTTTAATGAAAGGTATAAGTGCTGTAGTAAACAGAGAGCTTGCAGAAGAGATACTAATAAGAGCTTATTATTATTGTCCTAAAGACACTGGTTATTTAGCTAGTACAGGTAGAATAGAAGAAATGGACGATGGGTCATGTAGAATATTTTTTGATTGTCCTTATGCTTGGTATGTTCATGAGTTTACTTGGAAGCAACATGACTATCCAACAAGAGCTCATTTTTTAACAATAGCAATAGACGAAGTAATGAGAGAACATGGACTTTTATAGTTTATTGGAGGAAAGAAAGAATGAATGATACAACTAGTTCATTGTATGAGCATATAAAGAATAGATTACCTACTGGCTTTGGCTATGGTAATGATGGTCAAGTCATTGTTGATAAAGTTAAGTCTCAAGCAGTCTGGCAACAGACTTTAAGAGAAGACCATCCTGGTGATGTTGGTATCTTTGAGATTAAAACTGACCACGAGTATGGACAGTTTGGTCTATTAGGATATAAAACAACAGTGCAAGTAGCAGTTGTTTGTAAACCTGGAGAATTAGATAAGGTTAGACAGTATTTAGAACAATTGTCAAACAATTTATACACTGATAAAGTATCAAGTGGCATAAAAGTTAAGAATTGTACCAATCAGAAAATAATGAATCTTGGAGAAAATTCTGATGGTAAACAAATGGTTGAGTTATATATAACAATAAGTTATTGTTATATTAACAATAATAACAATGTAAATAATAGTTAATACGGAGGTAAAAAATTATGGCAGATAATAATGTAGTATTACCAACACCAGACCCTCAAGCAGTGTTAGGCGCTGCAAAGTTGTTTGTAAAGGAAGTTGAAAGTAAGCCATCTGGGGCAGTAACTTTAACAACTACAGACTATTTAACCTATGCAACTGATGTAGGTGAGGTTGGTGCAGACAGAGAGGACAAGGAGTATGACTTCTTCCACCTTGATAGTACTGTTAAGACACCTGGTAAAGCAACAATCAAGGACTTACAGATTACTGAGGCACTTCAGAGTACAACATTAGCAACTAGAAAAGGACAGTTTGATAATAAGAAGTTTGTGGTTGCAATCTTCTTTGATGAACAGAATAACCTACAGTATGGTTGCTATGGCTATATTAAGTCATGGGGTGGAACATTTAGTAACAAGGATAACTGTGTAGTTCAGTATACTTTGTCAGTTTCTGATGATAATATTACTGCTACATATCCTGTAGCATAAGTAGTTACAATTGAATAGGTTTGGAGGGACAACATATTTTTGTTGTCCCCCTTGTTTTAAGTATGGAGGACAAACATATGAAAAAGACATTTCCAAGTAAATTTTTACCAATACCTGTAAACAAGGTAATTAAGCAACTCGTTAGTTCTAATGATGACATGAAAAACACTAATGCAAGTGTTTATTTAACAATTGGTGTCATAGGTAGAAAAACAATACCTGACTTTGATGATTGTATTCCTTTCTTTAAAATGTTGTATGGAGACAATGAAGAAGAATATAAAAATCAGTATGAATGGTGGATGAGTCAGGAGGGTAATGAGGAAAGAGGAATTTTAGGTTTGTTTCAAGACCTTTGTATAGACTATGCACTTGATATACCTGCTTATAAGGGATTTATAAATGATGTAAGTGTTATAGAAGAGACTGTATTAAAACAGTTAGAACAACAGAAAAAAATAAATGAGTTAATAAATGGATTAGAAAACATAGTAAATAATATAGATGAATCATTTAGTAATTTAATAGCTACTGAAGAAAAAGCTAGTGATACAGAAGCTAGTGATACAGAAGCTAGTGATACAGAAACTGTTGAAACAGTAGAAAATAAAGAGACTACTGAGTAATAATCAATGGTGTAGCTAGTTTAGACTGGCTACACCATTTTTTTATAGGTGGACAGAATGAAAATTTGTAAAGAGTTTATAATTAGAGACATTATAGAATATAAAGTAAATAATAATATTGATTTATTACAATCTGTAATAAATCATAACTTTTTTGCAATAATAGATGCAATTAAAATTGGAAATAAGTGCTCTGATGAAGAAGCATTAAGTATATATGAAGAACTGTCAAAAGAATATGACATGACAGATATTGTAAAACAATTATGCATTGAAATAATTGGAAAAGAAAAAACAGAAAATGAACCTACAGAGAATACTGATAATAGAGACTTTACTACTATATTAACAGACTTTTACAACCAATTAAAGTCTGTTGGTGATTGTATAACAATAACAGAGTTTTATAATATGAGTACAAGTATGTTATACATATACAGTGATGGTGTTTATGAAAGAATATTAAATGACGAGAATAGAAAGCTAAGAGACCAGTATTCACAGGCAATAACAACTGCTAGTATGTTTTCTAAAAAACCTATGAAAGAACCTATACAATATAATAAAGATGGTACACTTCATAAGAAGAGTGCATTAGAAAAATTAGCTGCTCTAAAAAATAGATAATGGAGGTAAAAGTAAATGGCTAATACAGTTGAGGGAAGAGTAAATATCAAAGTAAATGTTGATGGCAACGCTACTCAATCACTTGATAACATTTATAGTAAATTTATAGCACTACAGAAAAATGTAGATAACCTAACTAGTAGTGTAAATGAAAATATAGCAGAGTCTAAGGGTAATTATGCAGACTATGAAAGATTATTAGAAAACATAATTACAAAATATAAGGAACTACAAAGTGAAGTAACTAAGCTTAGTACTGGGGATTTTAGTGGCCTAGATACAATTAATAGTAAAATGACTAGTTTACAGACTAGTTTAGCTCAATTTCAGAATACTGAAATAATAACTTCATCTGAAGTAGCTAGGGCACAGGAATTAAAAGAAATAATAACACAATTAATGACAAAAATTACAGAGACTAGAAACAGCTACAATAATTTTAAAGGTGATAGCACTTTAGGTGGTCAGATGCAACAATCTGATAATATAAGTAATTATATTAGACTACTTGAACAAAGTAAGCAATATACAAGACCTGAAGATGCTAATGCCATAGATAAACTAATTGATAAACTAAAAATAGAATTAGAAGAGACAAATAAAAATATAGAAGCAACAAAATCATTAAAAGATGAACTTGATAAAGTATTTAGTAGCAATAAAAGTAAAGAAATTGACTTTGATAAAATAAACTTTAGTTTAGATAAAGGTCAGGAAAACATAGATGGATTATCAGATGCTTTTAATAGATTAGAAGAGTCAAGTAAAGATAGCAGTATAAATATTAATGATATACTTACTGAATTATCACAGTCAGGTGGAAAAATTGGTAAGACTGCATCTCTGATACAAAAATTTGGTACTGAAGCAGGTAAAGTGGCTGGATATGCTGCAATATTAGGTGTTGAACTCAAAGTATTAAAGACTATGTGGGATACATTTAATAAGACAGTTAAAGAAGCAGAGCAAGACATAATAAATGTAGGAAAAGCAGTATTAAACTTAACTAAATCATTATCAATAAATGCAATTGGTGGTTTAAGAGACTTAGCAGTAAATGGAGTAAAAGAACTAGGTGATGCATTTAATGATTTAGTAAATGATGTTCAAAATATAATAAGTGCATTAAGTGAACTATCAGAAAAAGGTATGGAAGTAAATGATGCACTATTTGTAATGAATAATTACTTAGGTAATGAGGCATCAGAACAATTAAATACATATTATGAGGCACTTGGTCAGTTAAAGGGTATTGATATAACTAAGACTGAACAGTCATTAAAAGGATTATTTGGTTCATTAAGTAACATGAATTTAGATAGTGGTCAGATGATTAAATATGCTGAAGCATTTAGTGGCTTTATGAACGACTTAAGTGTTTATCAAGGTGTTGATATTAGTCAAGTTTCAAGTCAGTTAGAGTCTGCAATATCATTTGGTGTATTAAACTCACGTTCTGCACTAGCTAGAAGCTTAGATATAACAGAAGAAATGGTGGAGCAGTTTAGAGAGCTTGGTTCAGTAGAAGAAAGAGCACAGTGGATATTAAGTAGATGGCCAATATTTGCTGGTAAATACGACGAGTGGTTACAAACTGACCAGGGAAAAGTACAGGTACTTAAAAATACTTGGACAAACTTTATGAATACAGTAGGTCAGTTAGCATTAAGAATATATGCAATTGTAGCTCCTATATTAACAAATTTAATTAACTTGGCAAACACTGTTGTAAGTGCTGTGTCAAGATTTTTTGGTGTAAAGGCTGCTGTTGATACATCTAGTATAAATTCAGCATCTAGTGCAGTTAGCGGTTTGGGTGATAGCTACGAAGAGGCAGGAAAGAAAGCTGCAAAGAGTAGTAAACAAGTACTTTCATTTGATGATGTAATACAAATAAATAAAGACTCTGGAGCAGGTACTGGTGGTGCTGGAGCAGGTGCATCTGCTGGTGGCTTATCAAATGAATTATTAGGTTTGTTAGGTGATTTAGATAAGAATCGTACTAAATTTGATGAGTACTTAGAAAAAATTAAAGAGGCTATAGAAAAAGAACAGTTCTTTGAAGCTGGTCGCATAGCTGCACAAGCTCTTGATTATTTACTAACATCAATTAACTGGGATGAAGTCTATGGTAAGATTGAAAAGTACAGTAAAGGTTTAGCACAGTTTTTAAATGGGTTTAATTCTAATAAAAAACTTTGGTTAGACATGGGTCAAACTGTAGGTAAATCATTAAATGCAGTGTCACTTGCTATTAAGACATTCTTTAAAGAATTTAGCGGTACTAATTTTGGTAATAGCTTAACATTAATGTTGAGAAGTATAATAGACTCATTTGATGAAAAACAAGCTGCAGATGCAATATATGAAGTACTAAAAGATATTTTTCAGATTGCAAGTGAATTAATTAATTCAGACTTAATAAGTGATGTAGCTAGAAAATTAACATACTTAATAGAAGATTTGTTTAAAGATATAAATAATGATGGTGGCGGAGAGAAAGCGGCTGATGCATTATTTAGTTTCTTCAAACAAGCATTTGTAGCAGTTGGCAATATGATTGTAAGCTTAACTAATGATGAAGATACTAAGCAGGTTGTTAGAGACTTCTTTAGTACACTATTACAAGACTTTGCTGATAATGGTCAAGCATTTGCAGTTGATTTAGGAACAATTATTGGTAGTATGTTTAACTTCTTAAAAGAAAATATATTTACAGAAGAAAACATACAGAACTTTGTAATAGGAATAACAGACTTTGTAAATCAGATAATTGAAGACCTACCTTCTATTATAGAAAGCATATTTACTTTTTTAAGTGAAAATATATTAACTGAAGAGAACATACAAAGAGTAGTAGATACAATTCACAACTTAGCTACTATGTTAAGTGAAAACAGTGAAAAAATTGGTCAAGCAATGAAGCCTGTGTTTGATGCTATAACAAATGTAATATATCAGTTAAGAACAGATGGTACATTAGAAAAAATTAATGATGCCATAATGACTATAATAGAAGAAAGTGGAATAGTTGATTTAATAGCTGAATGGGCAGGAATGAAGCTACAAGCATTAGGTTTAATACTCTGGGATAGAATACAGTTATGGATACAAGAAAGAGTTAAACTTCTTGGTGAAAACTTTGTAACATCAATAACAAGTTTAGGTCAATTATTATTAGGTTTATGTATAACAAGTTTTGTTACAACACCTGGTGGTAAATTATTAACTGAACTTGGTAAGTTAGGCATAGACATTGCAAGTAAAATAAGAGGCTGGTGGTCATCAATAAAAGAAAGCTTCAGTTATATTTGGACACAATTTAAAAATTGGTGGAACACTAATGTAGCAAGTATTGGTATAAAGATAGATGTACCTAATTGGTTACAATCAAAAATTGGAATTGACGATATAGATATTCATATACCAAAATTAGCAACAGGTGGAATTGTAAGTAGTAGCACAATAGCTAATATTGGTGAGGCAGGACCAGAGGCAGTAGTTCCATTAAGTAATAGTAACTTTATAAAAGATTTTGCACGTGAGATAGCGAGTGCTATGAATAATGGTACTGGTGGTGTTACAAACAATAGAATAATTCAGTTTGATGCTTCACAGTTTAAGGGATTAGATGACAGTATTGCAACAAGACTTGAACTTGGTAATTATTTCAAAGGCTGTATAGACTTAGCAAACTCATACTAATAATAAAGATACATAGGGTGTAGAAAGAAAACTACACCCTATGATTATCTAAATTACAATATATAATAAGCATTAGTAAAAATTAATAATACAATATATGTATTATATACAATATTAGTAAATATAAATGTTGTATTATTAATTTATGTACTAAGTAGAAAATTGTAGAAAACAATAAAATAATTATAATACAAGCAATAAATTTTGATAATTACATAGAAGTAAAAATTGGGGTAGCTTCTATGTTAAAATTGTATGTGACGTGTGGTTTCATTTTTGTTTAGATTTTGGTAGTATAAAAAGTAAATCAAAATTTAATAATTGTGTAAAAATAAAAATTAGTAACTAGTGTAGGACTAGTTGATAGGAGGTAGGCACTAATGAGTAGATTTGATATCGTGGCTGATAGTTTAACATTTAATGATAATATAGTAATAAACGGTGTTAGTATACCTGACACTAGTGAACCTGTAAAAATAACATTTAATAATATATCAGACGTAGAAAGACCTGCAGACTCTATAACAATGGAGGGAAGCTACAAGGGTACAAAAGTAAACATAGAATTACATTACACTGCATTAAATAAACAATACTATGACTTAATATTTAATGCAACTCAAGGTGCTTATTTAAACAATAGTGGCTTCTTTATGAGTATAACAGTACCTACTTATACACCATTAGGTAGAAAAACATTTACTGGTTATTTTATGAGTTCTCATACACCTAATTGTACAGACACAACAGACAGTGATGGAATACATTATGGACAGACAGGTTATGATGAGCTACATGAAGATGTTACATTTAGTTTTGTAGAAAAATAGCGAGGACACTAATATGGTTGATTTAGTACAAAGTGTAAAAGTAAATGCACGTATAGTATTTAGTAATAACATATCATATACAATTCAATTTGCATCTACAAGTAATACAGACTTAAAAACTTATGGTATAAGTTGTAGTTTATCAGAAGCATTGTATAAAGCAAGTTCATCTGATATAATAGGTAATGCAGGTAGTGGATTACTTACTATTAAATTAAAGTCACTTGATGGTCTATTGATTCCTTCAAATGCACTTAGTGCTTATTATGGTTTAATGGACTCAACTGCTATTATATATTTAAGTGCAGTATATAATAGTAATGTAACAGTCAATTTTGGTAAGTTCTACGTAACAAATTGGGAGAGTGGAACAAGTAATACAGATGCTAAGACTGTAACAATAGTTGCAACTAATTTGTATGGACATGTAAAAAATATAGATATAGGTAAAGTCAGATTGAAAGAACATCTGACTTTTTCAAGTTACTTAATATCTATTATAAACACACTAAATAGTAAGTTGACAAGTAGAGAGCAAATAAGCTACGTAACATCTGAACTTGAAAAGCTTGATAATATTTATTCAACAAACTGGCAGATGTGGTATAACAATATTGAAAGAAATGATTTAGAGACTATATTTAATACAATAGCAAAGAATACATTAACTTACATTTGGATAGATAGAACTAATACATTGAAAGTGGATTGTTTATTAGATGATAATACTGAACAGTCAGTTAGTGATTTAAGTGGCACAAACAATATGTTAAAGTACTCCTTAAATAATCAATCAATATACAATTACAAGGGTGTACAAACAGAGTATATAAGTAATGTGTCATATGAAGATAAAGAGGTATTAGCATTAAAAGATTATAGTCTACAATCTGGATTAAATGTAATAAAAGCTAATTTGAATACTAAAAAGTGTATAAATGTATTTGACATTATGATAACAAATAGTAGTGCAAGTGTAACAACATTTTATAGTTTTAGGGATTCAATTGAAATAAGTGTAATAGCATCTAGTGCTATTACTGTTGATATTTATGTATATGGTACAGTCATTAATGAAACATATAGTACTTATGTAGATAGTGGATATACAAGTGGTGATATATTAGACATTAAAAATGATATAATGGCTGGTGCAAGTAATATAGAAGCATATACTGATAAGTATGGTGAGCTTATTAGATTAAGTAATGGACAGTTAAATGCTGATGGATGGTTTAATCCTTCACTTATATTAGGTAATATAGTCACTGCTAATGCACCATCACTTTATATAAGTGATACGAAGTATAAAATAATAGGTATAGACATAACTTTTGGAACAAGTTATAGAAGTAAGTTATCATTAATAAGAACAGTTGAAGCTGAAGTAGAAGAAGAGACAGAGGAGGAAAACTAGTATGGCAATGGCGGTTTCTAGTGGAGTACAAGAGCAAGATATATCTTGGAACCCTAATAAGATAATAAATCAATCTAATATAAGTATAGATGCAGGTCAAGCTACTAGTATAGGTAGTGGGTCTATAGCAATAAATTGTAATTATTTAAGAATAAAAGCAATTGTAAGCGTAGATGATACTACATTATCAACAGATGATTTTAAAACAGTAAGTGTTGTAGTTACAATACATTATACTGATAATGATAATAATAATAATAATAACATAAAAATATTACAACATAGCTTTTTTCCAGATTTTCAACATGAAACTAATAAGATAGATACAGATATAATAAATG
>AUXO017701914.1_pt1 | contig 19250 bp, 16 predicted proteins | sample 768731 | NCBI WGS metagenome assembly AUXO01 (sample SAMN02715735, study PRJNA202380) | gut metagenome | biome: sheep rumen | host: Ovis aries | place: New Zealand: Palmerston North
TTGATTGATACCATATCGTCAATTTTTGCTATAATCTCAGGACTGTTAACATATTCCAGAGGATAGGCCGCAATTCCCGGATTATCATCCAGCCACTCATAAAGTTTCTTAGATCCTTTGGCACATCCAAATACGCCTTTTCCTTTATCTATAGCCTTTTTCTTATTTGTAAGCTTTCCTGATCTATATAATTTCAGATATGCATCCGAACAAAGTTCCGTATGCATTCCAAGATCTTTCAGATCACTCTCTGCAAGTATTTCTCCCACCGCATTAGGAAGGCTTCCAATACCCAGCTGTAAAGTTGCTCCATCCACAATATAAGGTATGATATTAGAAGCTATCTTTTTATCTACCTCTGTAGGTTCAGAAGGTCTGTTATCAGCTAATTCATCATGATAACCTTCAACTATATAATCCACCTCTGAAATATGGATACTCTCGTCATATCCCCCTCTTACTTTGGGAAGATTTTCATTTATCTCGACAATTACTATATCCGCTGTTCTCGCTATCGGAGCCGCAACCCCGGTATTGGCAGAAAAATTAAAGTAGCCATGTTTATCCATAGGACTTACTGCCACCATGACCACATTTACTTTAAGAAAGTACTCATAATATGCCGCATTGTTATGAAATACCATAGGGATGTAATAGCACAGTCCTTTATCAGAAAGTCTTCTCTCATAAGAAGAACAGTGCCAGCTATGATATATAAAATGTTCCTGTGTGGGATCACACTCAGCCACTTCTATAGGTCCAGAAATAAGATTTCCCCTGATCTTAACATCGAACAATTCATCTCTTCTCTTGGAAAGTGCTTTATCAAGCAGCTCCGGTTTTCCAAGAGTACTTGTATAGTCTACCCAGTCTCCAGATTTTACGACTTTTACCGCCTCCTCTGGACTACGTAGTTTATCTTTATATTCCTGAGTGAAGTCTATAAACATTTTACCTCCAGAAATTGTGCAACATGTTTAGTTCCATGCTAATATTATGCAACATTTTGGCGATAATTCATAGTAGAAAGAGTAAAAAAAGTTCGAATTTGGTCAAAACAGAAACTAAGATGCCCCCTTACGGTACCCTGTTTTTTTCCGAAAATTTATAGCTAATCATCAAAAAAAGCATAAGAAAAAGAGCCATGAAAACATGGCTCCTTATCTTAAGAAATCTAATACCGATATTTAATTATTTCTTCTTAGCTTTCTTAACTGGCTTTGAGTTTACCTTATTCTTTAAAGCAGCGCCTGCTTTGAACTTAGGTGCAACTGCAGCCTTGATCTTTATTGTTTCACCTGTCTGAGGGTTACGTCCTGTACGAGCAGCTCTCTTACCTGTTTCGAAAGTTCCGAAACCAATGAGCTGAACCTTCTCCCCTTTCTGTAACTCATCAGATACAACAGTAACGAATGCCTTAACTGCTGCGTCTGCATCCTTCTTTGAAAGATTTGCTTCTTCTGCGATTGCATTTACAAGTTCTGTCTTGTTCATGATTCTTTTGAACCTCCTTATTATTACAAGCTTTCGCTATACAAGCCATTATACTAGGGTTCTTTTGAGAATTCAAACACTTTTCACTAATTTCTTGGCATTTTTTTCAAATTATTGTAAAAATTGTAAAAATCGACTATCTGACTTACATTATCATTCATAATATGTTATATTTCTTCTTACTGATTTTAAATAGTTTTAACAAGGGAGTACTAAAAATGGACGCAAAAGAAAATAAAATGGGTGTCATGCCCATTAAAAAGCTGATCATCAACATGTCTGTTCCAATGATGATCTCAATGTTATTTCAAGCTCTGTATAATATTGTAGATAGCCTTTTTGTATCAAGAATTTCACAGGATGCACTTACAGCCATTTCCATTGCATTTCCGATGCAGAATTTAATGATCGCATTTGCATCTGGAACGGGCGTCGGTATCAACGCTCTCCTTTCAAGATCGCTGGGCGAAAAGAATTATAAAAGAACTAATCAGGCAGCCAATACAGGACTTTTCCTTATAATTCTAACATATTTCTTATTCATCCTTATCGGACTCTTTGGAGTAAAGCCATTTATCGCATCTCAGACAAATAATACAGTTATATGCGACTATGCAACAACTTATACAAAGATATGCTGTCTTCTTTCTATTGGTCTTTTCATGCAGGTAACATTTGAAAGACTTCTTCAGTCTACAGGTCTCACCATGTACAGTATGGCTTCTCAGATAACAGGCGCAATAATCAATATAATCTTTGACCCTATTATGATCTTTGGTCTCTTCGGTTTTCCTAAGCTTGGAATCGCCGGGGCAGCATATGCCACAATATTCGGCCAGACTGTTGCATCAACCATAGGTCTTACACTTAATATAAAGAAGAATAAAGAAATATCTCTTAAGATTAAAGAAATCCTTCATCCTACTGCTGATATAGTAAAGAAGATCTATATCGTAGGATTCCCATCAATACTTATGATGTCTATCGGTTCTTTAATGACTTTCATGATGAATAAGATTTTAGGAAGCTTCAGCCCTGACATCTTAGCCGATACAGCACAGGCAGTATTTGGTTCATACTTTAAACTCCAGAGTTTCTTCTTTATGCCGGTATTTGGACTTAATAATGGTATCATTCCAGTTCTCGCCTACAACTTAGGCGCGAAAAAAAAAGAACGAATAAAAGAATCCGTTCTTTTTGCTGTTAAACTTGCTGTTGTTATCATGATATTCGGTATGTTATGTTTCGAACTTATCCCTGACAAACTGCTGGGTATCTTCCAGGCATCCGATTATATGATAAGCATAGGTAAACCTGCATTAAGGATAGTTGCGATCCATTTTCCTATTGCCGCCATATCTATCGTTATCATCTCCTTGTTCCAGGCTTTCTCAAAGAGTATGTACTCTCTCGTAGTTTCGATAATGAGACAGATTGTAGTACTTATCCCTGCAGCATACCTTCTTTCAAAAACAAATGAGATTTCAAATGTATGGTGGGCATTCCCAATTGCGGAAATCGCCTCCGTTACTGTTTCACTTCTCTTCTTCAGAAGAATAAAAAGAAATATAATCGATAAGATTCCAGATGCGAACTAAACCAGTTCCAAAGCTATCTTAATCATATCATTAAAACCAGTCTGACGTTCACTAGAACTTAATTCACCTTCCTTAAAAAGGTGATCTGAAATAGTAAGAATAGAAAGAGCTTTTTTTCCAGCAGCCGCCGCATTCATATAAAGGGCGGCTGTTTCCATTTCTATACAAAGTACACCCATGGAAGCCCATTTCTTATTTACGTCAGGATAATTATTATAGAAAATGTCTGTTGATGCTACATTTCCTACCCTTACTTTCTTATTTTCTTTTTTTGCCACTTCTACTCCCTGGGATATAAGATCAAAATCGCCGATAGGTGCATAATTTCCCGGAAGATCATACTGATAAACATAATTAGAATCAGTACATGCAGCCTGGGCTATTACTACATCACGAAGATTTATATCATCCAATAATCCTCCGGCACTCCCTATTCTTATTATGGTTTCTACATCATAATTATTATAAAGCTCATAAGAATAAATACCCATAGATGGCATTCCCATACCGCTTCCCATAACTGATACACGTCTTCCGTTATAGAGACCTGTATATCCAAACATATTTCTTACAGCATTAAACTGCACAGCACCTGATAAAAAGTTCTCCGCTATATATTTTGCCCTTAAAGGGTCTCCTGGCATTATAACTGTGGCAGCGATCATACCAAGCTCTGCTTCATTATGAGGGGTCGCACTTGACATATTCTTTACCTCCTTTGACGGTACCTTTACACTCTTTATTACATTTTCATCTTTTTTTAAATCCGATGCAGCGTGAATCTCTTCAACACGATCCATATTATATTCCCTTGGATAAACAGGAGTTCCGAATATTGGCAGTTCCGTAAAATTTAGGTATTTTGCCATATAAACTCCATTCTCTTTTTCAAAGACTGGTTGTTCTATATCATAAGTCATGGCTGGAACATAACCAAACTTCTTAAAAAATACCGCTTCACCGTTAGCTACTGCAAAATGATATCCCAACTCTCTTGCTTTATCATGAGCACCATTTATAAGAAGTCTTGCGATTCCCTTTTTTTGAAAATCCGGATGAACCGCCACATGTGAAAGAAGCAGTTCCTTATATCCGCCTATATCAACTTCTACAAACAGAAGGTATCCTATTACTTTATTGTCACAATCTGCCACAAGAGATAATTCCGGGATAAAAGATCTGCTTTTCCTTAACTCCTCTATCAGGCGAAAATCAGTTATCTCTCTAACAGCATTATGATCAGTTGTTCTTTCTTTTCTGATAACTATCATCTGATTAACTCCCCTCTTATTTAATCCCCAATAAGATCAGTTCTTTATATATTTTAACTCATCATAATATAAAAAAGAAAGCAGATTTGAATCAAACTCAAATCCGCTTTCTTTATTCTTTATCAACAATCTATAGATTCATTATGAATTCATCTGAGACTGTCTAACTTTCATATTCTTCATCTGAAGTTTGCTGTCATTCATCTTATATGAAGCTTCCTTTTCAGCAGCTTCAGGAGTACCTGTTGCAAAATTATATTCAGCCATTCCGTAAGGTATCTCAATTGAAACCGGAAGAACTCCTTCTTTGTTAAAGCTATTAAGTTCTGTGATGAACTTATTCTCACAGTTCTTATAAATCTGAAGAAGAACATTTATCTTTTCAGCTGTTGTCTTACCTGATACATCGTCACCATCAAGGATAGCCATAAATTCGTCGCCACCCATACGATATACCTTACCTTTTTCACCGAAAGTGCGGTTAATTATATCAGCACCAGAAACGACAACTGCGTCCCCTGTTGCACTACCATATTTTTCATTGATCTCCTTCATATCACTGATATTGAAGTTAACAAATATGCATGCACCTTCGCGCGAATTTTCTACCTTAGCTTCAAATGTAGCAAAAGCACGTCTGTTAAGGAGACCTGTTAAGCTGTCTTCATTTACCATCTTATCAAGTAACTGAGCCTGTTCAGCCTTATGAGCTGCCTGGAAGAATGTATTGATTTCATAGTATCCAAGGATTGCTACGAAAATAACAAGACCAATACGAGTAAATTCTGACATGTCACCATTCTTCATTACATAATAAACTATAAGATCGGCAACACCAGATAATACAAGAACTGCAAATGCTACGATAGCAAGAATATTTTTTGATTTTTCTGCATCAGTTACATCTCTCTTATTTGATACAACAATATATCCACAGAGGATTACAGCGATACCAAATACAATATGTGTAAAGATAATTACTTCTGAATAATCCTTACCATTAATCCATACAGCAACAATATTGATAATAAGGTCAATAGCTGTTAAGACAGCTACAACACCTACAGGCCATCTCTTCTTTGCATTTGTAAAGCAGGCTACAAGTGAGGTACCTGTTACAGCAATTAAAGCAATTGAAATGTGGTTAAGTCCACGACATAAACCAGGGTTACCTGTAAGATATTTGAAAATTGTAGATCCTGTTTCAATCCATATTGAAAGAACCATTGCCATAGAACCAAGAGAAACCATTTCAAGTCTTCTGTCTATGTTTCTTTCAAAGAATGTACCAATAAGTACAAGTGCAACACCTACAACAAATACAAGCATCATAAGAAGGAACTGATACATCTGCTTATCCATAAGCTCATGGATATATGAAGCTCCATCTTCAAAATATACATTTTTGAAATATGTTGACTTTAAAGATTCATTTAACTTTTCAGCCTTGATCATGATGTTCGCACCCTCATCCATAGGGATTGTGATAGTATGAATATCTGATCCGTATGATTTACCATAGAAATTATGCATCTCCGGGTGATAATCATAAACTACTTCACCATCAACCAATACTTTGAATACTATATTTGAAGTCTCAAAGCAAAGGGATGCAGCACGAAGATCTGAATTTTCAACGTGCATTGTTATACTCTGATTTGGTTCATTTTCAAAATCAAGTTCTGAAAGCTTTAACTTCTGAAAGTTTATATTATACCAACCATAATCAGCATCAATCTTAACACCGGCTGTATTCTTAATTGCTTTATACTTAGCCACAAAAGTGGTAAGTCCACCAATAACAAGAATAAGACCAATGATCGCACAGATATAAAGGAAAACCTTTTTAACACCTGTGTCTTTTTTGTTCACATCTACTTCTGAAATCTTAATTTCCATTGTATTTAGTGATCCTTTCTCTCTATTTTTTATTTTATTGCAACTTTATGATAGTAGCACATATATTAATATTTGAATATCCATTTTTTTAACTAAAATATCAAAAAATTGCCTCTATGTTTTGTTATTCTTTTCTATTTAAGCACCTGCTCAATATTTATACAGTTTCCTTTGGCCCTTACTCTCCCGTATGCTCCCGAGATAATAGTCATCATTGGGGCAATGTGTCCAATGTCTAGATCCATCAGAACCGGAACATTATACTTAGCTAACACTTCAGTTACCGCTTTATATTGATCAAGTCCCATAACAGGTTCATTAAATATTCTAGGCCTTCCGATCAGAAAACCCTTGCAATATCTGAACCAGCCTGCATTTGAGAGCTGCCATATTGCTCTTCTTATAGCAAGAACATTAAGGTCACATGCCTCCAGGAACCATATAAAACCATCATTCTTATATCTCTCCTGAAATTCCTTAACCTTATCAAATTTTGTTCCACAAAGACAAGAAAGACTATCAAGACATCCTCCAATAAGACGTCCTTCAAATCTGATATCTGCCTCATTATCTCTGTTAAGTCCCTGCTGATCTACAATAAAATTATGATGAATGGAATCCTCTGTAACATTATAAGGAACCAGTGGATTCTCTTCATCCTTAAGTGATTCTTTCTCCCACTTTTTATATCCGTGAATAGAAAGTTTCTCACCTGTCAATACTGCCATGGAGTCATAAAGTGATTCATGCCATTCTTTCATACCAAATGTACCAATACAAGGTCCATAGATTGCTGCTGTATCTGCAATAGTAGGAAGGGTAAATGTAAGATTTGTATTATCAGAGTAACCCATAAAAAGCTTTGCTTCCTTATTCTTTATTGATTCAAAATCAATAAATTCCAAGTCTTCACACATAGTCTCTCCGCCACCACAAGAAATAAGAACCTTAGATTCATTTTGATAAAAATCCATAAATTCTTTTCCACAGCTCTTAGGATCGGTACTTTTCCCTATTCCATCATCTTTTCTACAATTTGGGCCACATATCACATTAAAACCCATCTCTCCCATCTTTCCTATGGCACTATCAAGACAGGAACGATATGGTTCAAATGTACATCCAAAAGAAGGTGCTATAAGTCCAATAGTTTCACCCTTCTTTAGAAATGGTCCATACTTCATCTTAATCCCCCCTCATTTTTTACATAAACATCAACAAATATCATTTTTTTATCCTTTCACAAAAAAACCATAATTAGTATAACAAGAAAACTAAACCTATACAATCTTAAAAAATGCCCTAAAATAAAGTAAGGAGTCTCTTAATTTAAGAAACTCCCTACCTAATATTTTTACAATATTAAAATCTTTATATATTATATAATAAATATTTCCAAAGCCTTGATTCCATAAGAAGAAGCTAATGTTCCACAAATAGATGAAATAAGGATTATGATGAGGAACGGAATTGCAACAAATTTCAGCACAACTCTGTAAAGTCCTCTTAATCTGAACTTTGATGATACCATCACTTCTTCTTCAATCTTATTTATCTTTACAACTCTAAGAATAAGTACACAGGTAAAGATTGCTGCTAATGGCATCATTACTGAATTAGTAAGGAAATCAAAGAATGAAAGCAGATCCAGTTTCATTGGTGTAACATTTGAAAGCACATTAAATCCAAGAGCTGAAAATGATCCAAGAACAACTATTATTATAAAAGTAACAACAGAAGCTTTCTTTCTCTTCCACTTAAGTTCATCCTCGAAAGTTGATACCACGCACTCTGCCAGTGAAACAGATGATGTAATGGCTGCAAAAAATACCAGTGAGAAAAATACAATTCCCATTATTCTTCCAAAATTCATGCTATTAAATACATTTGGAATAGCAACAAACATAAGAGATGGACCCTTACCGATATTCTCACCACCATTATATGCATAAACTGCGGGAATTATCATAAGTCCTGCCATAATAGCAATAAATGTATCAAATAATGCTACCTGATGTGTTGAAACGTCAATGTCATGATCCTTTTGCATATAAGAACCAAAGGTAACAAGTATTCCCATAGCAATTGAAAGGGAATAAAACATCTGCCCCATGGCAGCTACAAGTGTCATAAGAGAAAAATCTTTAAAATTTGGGATAAGGAAGAACTTAACTCCCTCCATAGCTCCAGGTCTTGTAACTGAATAAATCGATGTTATAAGGCAAAGCACTACAAGAATCGGCATAGCGATCTTTGAAACTCTTTCAATACCATTTTTAACACCACAGAAAATGATAGTCATGGTGCAGATTGCAAAGATCACAAAAAATATGATCTGTTCTTTTCCACTTCCTAAAAACTGTTCAAAGAAAGAAGGTGAGCCATCAGCCACCGCATCAGTTGAAAGTTTTGCCTGATCTCCCTGTATGTACTGGAGAAGATACTTAAGTACCCATCCACCAATTACTGAATAATAAGGAACAATAAGAATAGGAATGATAGCATTAAGCCACCCACCAGTTCTAAGTAGCCTTCCTGCTCCTGCCTCTTTGTAAGCACCTACAGGACTTCTCTTTGTCATTCGTCCCAAAGCAGTTTCAGAAATGATCATAGTATAACCAAAAGTTGCCGCCAGAATTATATATACAAGTAGAAAGATTCCTCCCCCGTATTTTGCCGCCAGGTATGGAAACCTCCATATATTTCCAAGACCTACAGCACTTCCTGCTGCTGCAAGTACAAATCCTATCTTACTAGAAAATGTACCTCGTTTATTCGCGTCCATTAAAATAGACCCTCCTTCATTATTTTTCGCACCAAACTAATATAGTAATAATCCTACGATAAGTCAATACGAAAGCCTTAATTTTTTTCATAAAAAGAAGAAAATGCATTAATTTTTTACTTCATCAACTTTTCTATTCCCTGTTTACAGTAACCAATCGCGGTCAAGGATAAAATAAAGCCCCAAATACTCATCGTAAGGATTCCATCAATAATTGACCAATATATTTCTTTCTATTCTTGAGGATCCAAGCCATTTCTGCTATACTTTATTAATACTAATTGTTTAATTAAGAGGGATAATATGAATCAGAATAAAGTAAATGAAATGCAGTCATCTACTATCACTGTTGAGCTTGATGGAACAGATCCAGTTGAATGTGCCATCATTACAGTACTTACAGTAGCTGAAAATGATTATATCTTCCTTATCCCTATAAATGATAAGGGTGAGGATGTAGGTGATGACATCTGGGTATACAGATATGTAGAAGATGAAACTCATACAGCTGATAATCCTGATCTCCAGGAAGTAACTGATCCTGAAGAATTCGAACTTGTAGCTGCTGCATTCGATGATTATTGCGAAAAAAATGATCTGGAATTCTAATTCCAGATCATTTTTTTACTATTATTTCAAAATATTCACGACAACTAAATCGCAAAACAAATTCTTTATCAGAAGCTTACTTCTGTAGATATTGGTTTCTCTAAAAGCTCAGGATTTTCAATGAGCTTCTTTAAGAGTTTTAACGTCCTTGCATAATAATATCCATCTGCAATTCTTTCATCAATCGTCATGGAAAGATCTATCTGCTTTTTCATGGTTACATTTCCATTGATATCATATACAGGTCTTCTCTTCTTTTTTCCTATTATCATAAAAACCGAAGTTGTTCCCCAATTTGTCATATGATGATATCCGGTATTAAGTCCGATAGAACCTAAATTAGTAAGGACTATGGAGCACTGATATGGATCCGAAGCGATCACTGACTCTGGCATCCAGCCGTGTCTATCAGCAACTCTTGCCATGGCACCAATAAAATGCTTAAATGGCAGCTTCTGTATAAAATTCATGCTTTCTGTAGATTTATCAACAGAAGTCTTACATAATTCAATCTGATCATTAACCTTTTTGCAAAGGCTGAAAAGTGTATCTGAATCTTCTGCAACGATTCTTGCAAGTGTTTCTTCACCATCATCCTCAAAAGTCTTCTTAACTGTAAATGCAGCAGTAAGATTATTTCTCTGATAAAGATTCTTATTTGCGATAAACCTGTTCATCTGAGGTCTTAGTCTGATAGTCTTTAATGCTGCCGTTATTATCACCTGAAATAGATTGATCTTAGGTCCATCAATTTTCTGATTAACTTGCTTAATATACTCTTCTGTCTTTGCAAGATTAATTGTTATCCTCATACAAGCTTCATTATCGCATCTATTAGGATACATGAGTGGCATTATATAATGCATTGAATCCAAGTCTCTGATAAGAGTACCGTCCCGTCGGTCTCCCCATCTTCTAGCCATTTATTTCTTCCCTCTTTCTCTCACTTATAAATTTAGGCTTCCAATAAGCCTTCCAATATAATAATACCTCTGCAAAGAGACACATTGGAATTGCTGCAAATATATCCAACACTGAATGCTGCTTTACAAATGCAACAGAAATACAGATTGCTGCAGCCCAGATAATTATCAGTATCCGTAAAATCACTGCTAAATCCTTCTTTTTAGCCCAAACCGAAGCAATCGCAATAGAATAACCTACATGTAAGGATGGGCACACCCCTGTAGGAGTATCTACAGAATATATTAATCCCACTAATTTTGTCAAAATATTAGAATGTTCAAATGTAACCGGTCTTCCATACTGAACCGAAGGCCAGATTATATAAACTATCACAGCTATAACCTGAGTGATTATTATAAAAGTCTGCATCTTCTTAAATCCTTCAACGTCATAAAGAAGCATATAAAGAAGTGAACCAACTACAAATAAATACCAGGAAACATAAAGGATGATAAAATATTCATTAAATGGAATCATATCATCCAACCTGCAATGAACCACATGGCAGGCTGATTCCGGTATGAATTTTTCAGTAACGGCATACATTATAAGATATCCTACCCATCCAAGCAAAAGCAAAAGATGGGAGAATTCTGGAGTACGTATGTTATTTAATCTTACTTTTCTATAATCTCTGACTGGTGTTTTCATATTCTACATTACCAAACGGGTATTATCCGGATAATCTTTCTTACTTATATTAGGATATGGAACGACTTTATGATACGGCCTGCTATAAGCCATTTCAGATATTTCATCCATAAGATAATTGCAGATTCTTATCCTTTCCCTATGAATATCATTTTCATTATTAAAATAAACAGGTTTACCAATAATAAGCTTCTTTAACCCCGGACAAACATAGAGTGGCACAAAAGGTATATTTTCATTTGTTTCTTTATAATACCTTTTTGCCACGTCCACAAATCCCTGCTGAAATTCATGTACTATATTATTATGTTCATCATAACATTCTGGAAAAATAATAACTTTTGTCCCTTCCTCAAGTCTTTTTACTGACTCTTTAAATGTTACAGCCACTCTTTTATCCTTATAAACTGGTATTGTATCAGCATTATTAAAAACACTGACTGATATTGGAGCTATGATATAAGAAAGTATTTTAAAGAAGAACCTTACTCCCTTAGGTTTATTGCTCCAAAAATCCTTATAAGCATAGGATGGTACTTCCGAAAGATGCATCATCTTACTAATACACCATATATATTTCTTTCCTGGAAAATATAACTGACAGGCAATGGGGCCATGCATCTGAGAATGATTACCCACTACAATTGCCGGTCCATCAGGAAGATTTTCTATTCCTTCCACATCTATATGGGGATAAAACACTTTGGTAAGTGTCCTTATAAATCTATAATTTAGAGAAATCTTCTTTTCCATAGATTCTAGTCTTCTCTCTTTTTTCCCCAGAAGAAAAGTGCCACTGTACCAGGGCCTGTATGACAACCGATGGTTGCCCCGATGTCAAATATTTCAACCTTGCCTTTGATCTTTGGAAATCTTTCAGCTATAAGATCTGCCAAAGCCTTGGCACCATCCGGATCAGAATTTGAGATAAATACTTTATCACTATATTCAAGTCCATTATCAGCAAGTTCCTGCATCTTTTCAGCAGCTCTTAAAATTGCTTTCTTCTTTGTACGGATCTTTTCTCTTGAAATAAGTCTTCCCATATAATCTACATTTAAAAGAGGACAGATGCTAAGAACCTTACCGATTGCTCCAGCTGTCTTTGAAACTCTTCCACCTCTTATAAAGAAAGTAAGATCTGATGAAAAAAACCAATGATTAACATTTAACTTATTCTCTTCTGCCCAGGTATTTAACTCTTCAATGTCCATCCCCTCTTCTTTAAGATCTGCAAGCTTATCCATGAATAACCCATATCCTGATGAAGCTTCAAGAGAATCTACTATATATATTTTTCTGCCAGGAAATAGTTCTTTAAGAATATCTGCAGCTGTACAAGCTGAGTTATATGTTCCAGATATTCCGGAAGAAAGTGTAGCATGAAGAATATCCTTTCCATCCTTAAGGAAAGATGTAAAATATTCCACATATTCACCAACACTTACCTGTGAAGTCTTTGCATCCGCTCCTTCAAGCATTCTTTTATGAAGCTCAGAAGTCTTGATGGACACACCCATATCATCCTTATATGAAACTCCATCTACGGAATAATTAAAACATATATATTTTATATCTCTTTTCTCCATATATTCTGGAGTAAGATCTACAGTTGAGCAACAGCTCAATACGTATTCTGTCATTATTTAACCTCGTAATTTTGTAAATTTTTCACTCTGTTATCTATATTAGTCATGAAATAAATCAATGTCAATCTTAAGAAATGTCTATTCATGCAAGGAAAAATCAGTATCCTCATCCATCATTTCCAACATGATCTCTGCAAAATATGGGTCAAATTGAGTTCCCTTATTGTTTTTAATCTCTTCTCTCACCAGTCTCTGAGGAAGTAGCGGTCTGTAACTTCTGTTAGAAGTCATGGCATCATAGGCATCTGCAACGCCGATTATCCTTCCGACTTCAGGAATATCTTCACCCTTTAATCCATCAGGATAACCCGTACCATCATATCTTTCATGATGGAACCTTGCTCCCTCCCAGATACCGGGGATTTCAGAAATATTCTTAAGTATCTCACTTCCTATTACCGGATGAGTCTTAATGATATCATATTCTTCCACCGTAAGCTTTGATTTTTTATTTATTATCTCATCAGGAATACCAATCTTTCCAATATCATGAAGAAGTCCGATATAATAAATGCTTTGCTGCATTTTTTCATCTTTTCCTGCACGTCGGGCAATCTCTCTTGAATAAGTGGCAACACGAGTCGAATGTCCGTTGGTGTACTTATCCTTTGCATCTATGGTGCCAACTAAAGCTTTAATGATCTGATCCGTCATTCTTTCCACAGACTTTCTTCTTTCTTCAGCCTTCCTTGTCTGTTTTTCTACCTCTGACTGAAGACATTTCTTTAAATGCTCAAGTTCAAGTATCCTTCCGACTCTCTGGATCATTACTTCAGCTATAAATGGCTTTCTGATATAGTCCTGTGCTCCTACTTTAAAGCTGTCCACCTCAGAACTTTTATCAACGTCTCCTGTTAGAAAAACTACAGGTATATCTTTTAATTTATCATTTTCACTTAGGATTTTCATAACTTCAAATCCATCCATATTAGGCATATGGATATCCAGAAGAATAAGAGAAGGTTCAATTTCAGCTGCCATTTTAAGTCCTTCTTCGCCAGAAGTTGCAGAATAAACCTCATATTCTCTTTCCAGAATATGCTTAGCAATCCTGTTATTCATAGGACTGTCATCAATAATTAATATTCTTTTACTCATATAAAACTCCGATTCCTTAAATAAAATCTCAACTTTCACTTTTTTCCCAAGTATAATTTTATCATGGAACCTAAGCCAACGTATGAATATTCTATGAAAAATTATAAAAAAATGTCCTGGCTATTAATTAAAATAATCCTCCATAACAACAAATCAGAGGCGCCTTACAGCACCTCTGATCTAAACTAAAATATTTTATTAATATCCTCTTCTGTGATTACTCCATTTATCGGGTAACTCTCTGCTTCCTTGGATTCTCTTAGATAATGTTCAATTTTTTTAAATAACTCCTGTTCAACAGATCCCATTAATAAATAATAATAATTTTTTTCTTTATTGTCTTCATTTTGATATACTTCTAAATCTTCTTCATCATAAGTATCTTCTTCATATAAATTATACTCATTAATATAATACTCATAACATATTGTATTTATATAAAATTCATTTTTATCAAATGTAAAGATAACATAGGTATTACAGTCCAAATGATTAATATCACAGGCCACCCCGTTTTCTCCCAGATAATCCAGCTTATTGAAACTCATTTTATTACCATAAACCTTTCCATCATAATAATGGAGTATCAACAGATTCTCATAATTACCTTCTGGATCATAATCAGGTGCCTCATCAATTTTAAGAATTACTTCCTTACTCCCGTCTCTATCCAGGTCAATTCTATATATAGCTTCTACTGAATAGTCCGTTATCTTTTTATTATCATAATAATAATAGCCGGCCTGATAATTTATAACAGAATCACATGTTGCATCACAAGTATAGTAAGCTATATCAGCTTCCCCCGTTAAAACTTCTTTATATTTTTTATTTATCTCTGTTTTTTCTTTTTCAGTTATTTCTACTTCAGAGGTATCATCTTCTCCATTTAATAAAAGATTAAGATTATTTTTTACTTCTGCCTCAATTTCAATACTTTCATCAAAACTATAATCATCCGGCCCATCATACATTATCTCATCTTTAGAATAACTTCTTTTCTTTTGATCATAGTTCTGATATGGATAATATGGATCATTATAATCATTAAACAAACTATCACATCCAGTTGTACTTATGATTAGCAGAGTAAGTAACGGCAGTATAAATAATTTTTTTATTTCATGAGAATATTTCATTTTATCTCCCTGACCAAATAGTAAAACTTCCATTTCAAATCTCTAACTACTCAGACCATAAATCCTCTCGCCACTCATGCCTGTCAAAACTGTATAGTTTTACTCTGTCCTCTGTTATATTCTTAATCCCCATGTCATATATATCTTTATTAACCACTTCGTCACCAAACACATATATATTACCATATTGTTCATTATAATGAATACTGCAGATTTCTTTTACTATAACGTCATCATTTTGAAATTTCAGACAAAAGAATGCATCATATTCATCATTCTTTGCATGCTGAAATGTACCATCTGTTCTAAGTTCATCCATATCTTCAAATGGAATAATATATCCATAAACTTCTCCATTAAAGTAATGTAACACCATATTTCTGGCTATGTTTTTACCTGCCCTTATGGTAAGAACTACTTCTTTGCTCCCATCCCTATCAAAATCTACAAGCCCTATCTTATATGGTGCAAAATACATTCCATTAGTATTTTTAAAATTTCTTATATTAGCTTTATAGCGAAAGAGATCTGAATCATAAATTCCCCTTGAATAAAAATCTTTCTTTCCATTAAGAACATCAAGGTAAGCCTGCTTTATCTCATTACATTTTTCATCTGATAATTCTATTTTTTCATTCTTATCAATAACTAAAGGATCATATTTAAAGGAATCTGTATCATTTTCCTGCTTTGACTGAATGTTCTGTAACTCACTATACATTTTTACACTATATCTCTTCGGAGGTGCTTCACACGGAGTAATATATGCATAAACAGACATAGTATCGATCACATCAGTGGAATATAATCTATGTCCAACTAATACCAATACTGTTATTATAAGACCAGCTAAAACTAATCTATATTTCATGCACAATTACTCCTTTCCAAAGAATTAATCTATTCTCTAAAGTACCTTTTAATTTGATAATTTCTCTCTCCACTCAGAAGATTTAAAATCATAAAATTCTACCGGATTTCCTTCATTTAAAATACTTTCATATGTAGCTGAATCTATCTCTTTATCCCCCTGCATATATTTTCCATCTTTAGCAGCAGCTACTTCTTCACTTATGGTTCTTTCACCTTCAAAATAATATTTATCTATTTCACTATAGTCAGCTCCAGCTGAAGCTAATGACTGACCATTATCTTTTGGCATCTGATAACCTCTGAAAGGAAGAAGATAACCGTAGACTTTTCCGTCATATAAATGGAATATGATATAGGCCCCTTCACTTGCTGATTTATTTTCATTATCAACTATGTTAAGACCTACAACAGGCTCTTTTGAACTGTCTCCATCAAAATCTACAAAGGCTATACTTGAAGGAACAAAAGTATTACCTCCATCTGCACTAAAATCAGCAAAGGTATTTTTTTTAGGAGCGGTCTCATTATAAGCATCATTACTTGAATAGAAAAAATCTTCTCCATTAAGAACATCCAGATATTTTTTATTTATATCCGTTACTGCTTCTGTATCTGTTTCAGTCTCTGCTTTCAAACTATTTTCATCGCTTGAAGATTTATAATATATATCAATATCTGTTTTCATTTTTTCTTCAGTTACTGCATTGCTTACGGTCTGTATTTTTTCAGTATTTGCTTCTACTTCTTTATTTATGCCACAACCTGATAGAAATGCTGCACATACCATAATTCCAGCCAGATATTTTATATTTTTCATAATAAGATCCTCCTTCTTAATTTTTTGATTTTTCTCTTTACAACAATAAATATGCCAAGTAAAATACCATGTTTCAAGTACCCTAAGCCATTCTTAAGTACATCTTAAGCTGTTCTTAAGAATGTTAACATACATTTTATTTTTGCCTGTGTGACATAACAATTTGTACATAATTTCGTCACTTTTCATTTGAATTTTACTAGTTTTTCTGTGAAATTTTGAACATATAAATACTAAACTGATGCTATAAAAACAAATATTATGCACTACTTTGACGGTTTGCCTAAACCTCTATGTTTAAAGCTTTGCAACCGATTGCGCTGTTGTGCATTTTTGCGTATTATTGACAATACCGGGAACGTTTTTAGTTAACTTTGCACGATTGACTCACATATAGTTGCGCTGTTATTCTTTTTGTAGGCTAATACTGCGATTATTATGCTATTTTATATAGTCATTGCATTAAAAAAAGGGAGAATTTACGATGGGTAATTTAATTAACTGCATTAATATGACTACATCTGATTCCAGTATTGTTAAAACACTTTCTGGTAAGGGAATTAATACAATTAGATATTATGTTGGTGAAACTACAAATGGTAATACATTTTCAATAGCTGATATGCTTCCTGTTGCAAAGGAAGCTGTTTCTCTTGGTCTCAACTGGATCATGCATATTGATATGAGAAATATCATTACATCAGACGGATCAGCTGTTCCTACAGAAGCTCGTATGTTTATCAGAGCTTCAGAAAGAAAAACTTTTGAATTTGTATTAAAGAATCTTCAGATGCTTAAGAGTGAAAATGCTCTTCCATCAATTGTTGAGATTGATTGTGAGATGAATGTGATCTTTCCTGAAGTTAAACTTGGATCAGAAGATGAAAAGCGTGTTCTTAATGCCGCAATAAATGGTGCCAAAGCCGAAAATCCAGATATGAAAGTTATGTTTTATCTTTCATCTGGTCTTGATAATGAAGCTTGTAAGAAACCTGTTAACCGTTTCTTTGTAGCCGGTGGCAGACCTTTTGAATACCTTTCAGTTGATTTTACAGGAAAAGGCCTTTCAGATTTATATACATTAAGTCAGAATATCAGTGATCTTTCAAGAAGATTCGAGAAAGATATCATAATCGTTGAAACATCAGATACTATCGACGATGAATTATCTGATGTATTAATTCAATCACTTGCAGCAGTCCCACTTGAGAGAGGACTCGGAGTTATATTCTCAGATAAGACTGTCTGCTAGGGATATGCAACAATATCATCCCTTATAAAGAAACTGCGGAAGGCGAGTAACCTTCCGCAGTTCTTTTTATTTATCATCTTTTTTCTTTTTATGTTTATCTTTTGATTTTTTCTTATTATGCTCTTTCTCAGCCTTTTTCTCTGACTTAGCCTCTTCTTCTTTGAGGAAATCAGCTACTGGAGCTTCCTTCTTTTTCTCAGGAAGCACTGGATCGATAAAGAGTGATTCATAATAATGGTAAAGAGCTTTATACTCCTCACTATAGCTGTCATTTGCATGTCCATGCATCTCATCAAAGTCTCTGTCACCACCCACACGCTTAATAACGTGAAGTGCAATATTTGAGCAGTGAGATGAAATACGTTCAAAGCAGTTGATAAGATCAAAAAGTGCAACACCACCCTGAATTGAGCAGGTTCCATTATTAAGTCTTTCAACATGGTGAGATTTAATTATCTCTTTTAATTTATCTACTGATTCAGATATCGGCTCAACTCTTATTGCAAGAGAAGCATCTTCATCAGAGAATGATTTAAACGTTGTCTTTAATACATAATCTACGGCACTGATTATTGTATTAACTTCCTTATGACCACTTGGTGAGAAATGGATTCCCTGCTCATTCTTATCTCTTGCTACATAAGCAATATTCATACAGTAATCACCAGTTCTCTCCAGATCACTTATGGAATTAAGTATCTCTGAAACAACTAATTTCTCATCCGATGAAAGTCTCTTTCTATCAATCTTAATGATATATGCTGTAAGAAGAGTCTCGCACCTGTCTATGAAATTCTCATTTTCTTCTAATTGAACAAATTTATTAGCATCATATTCATAGATAAGACTTGTAGCTGTCTTATAGTTCTCATAAATAGCATCCTTCATCTCTCCTATAAGTGTCTTACACTGTTCAAGAGCGATGGTAGGCGTATTGAGAAGTCTTTCATCAAGCTTCGCAAGTGCTGTATCCGTCTTTGATTCTTCTTCTCCACCAACAAGTTTTGCTGTAAACTGAGTAAATTTCTCAGTAAATGGAAGAAGGATAATACTTGTAAGGAAGTTAAATCCGAAATGAACATTTGCTATATCACCACGATTAACAACCTTTTCCATAAATGGAAGTCCTACTGTGTAATAAAGTCCATA
>AUXO014765512.1_pt1 | contig 19245 bp, 17 predicted proteins | sample 768731 | NCBI WGS metagenome assembly AUXO01 (sample SAMN02715735, study PRJNA202380) | gut metagenome | biome: sheep rumen | host: Ovis aries | place: New Zealand: Palmerston North
AGTTCACGAGAAATCATACCAGTTGTAGAAACGATAGCATCTTTAGGTGCAAGAGCTGCAGCAACAGTCTGGATAGCCTCTTCACGACTCATTGTGAGGTCGTTCTTCTCTACGTTCTGGAGCGCATAGGCATCAAAAGTGTCTTTCTCGATGACTATTGCATAGCACTGCTTGGTAGCCTGCATAAAGGCAACAGCCTTCTTAATCTGTGCTTCCGCCTTATCTTCTTCCTTACTCAGAACCGTATAGTCAATGCCCATAACATTGAGCAAACCAGTTGTGACCTTACCTTGCTTTACATGCTGGGGTTCATCGTGAACACCAGGTTTTCCACGCCAGCCAATCACCAAAAGGACTGGGATGTTATAAACATCTGGATCAGTCAGAGAAGCAAGAGGATTAATGATGTTACCCTCACCTGAGTTCTGCATATAGACTACAGGAATTTGGCTGGTAGCCAAATAATGACCTGCGGCCAAACCCATCGCACCACCTTCATTGGCGGCAATGATGTTATGGGAAGAATCAGCATGGTCAGTGATATAAGCACAAAGATTCTTCAGCAAAGAATCTGGAACGCCAGCATAGAAATCAATGCCATAGCTGGCTAATGTATCATAAAGGAATTTCGGACTAATCATTATTCTTCAGGAATTAAGGTAATAATTTCTTTGATTGACATACATTTATCGTCACATTCTTTTGCTCTGTGATTCTCCAGAATGGTACGGGCTGCATCCTGCATAGCAGGGAAACCGGTACGAGTGAGCTGGTTAGCATAAATAACCACATTCACTCCCCTATCCTTGAACTCCTGTTCAGTAACGGTATTGAAGCTGGTAGGAACAACCACAATAGGTGTGGTGCTGTTCTTCTCACGGAACTTCTGTACAAACTCAAAGATTTCAGCAGGATCCTTCTTGCGGCTGTGAATCATGATAGCATCTGCACCTGCCTCACTGAAAGCAAAGGCGCGCTCCAGTGCGTCTTCCATTCCCTGCTCAAGAATCAGAGACTCAATACGGGCACAAATCATAAACTCCTTAGTCTTCTGGGCTTTCTTACCAGCACGAATCTTCTCGCAGAAGTCAGGAATATCTGCCTGTGTCTGCTTTACCTCTGTCCCAAAGAGGCTGTTCTTCTTCAAACCAGTCTTGTCTTCAATGATGACCATAGAAACGCCCATGCGTTCCAGAGAGCGGACGGTATAAACAAAGTGTTCCGTCAAACCACCGGTATCACCATCAAAGATAATAGGTTTAGTGGTCACTTCCATAATATCATCAATAGTACGGAAACGGCTAGTCATATCCACCAGTTCAATGTCGGGTTTGCCTTTGGCGGTAGAGTCGCAAAGCGAACTTACCCACATGGCGTCAAACTGATAAGTCTTGCCATCCTGGAGCACCTTGGTGTTTTCTACAATCAGACCGGTAATACCACTGTGAGCCTCCATAGCAGTAACAAGACCCTTCATGTTAATGAGCTTGCGCAAACGACCACGACGAACATCTGGCATAGAAGCCTCTGCACGGTGAGCAGCATCAAGCTCCTTATACATGGGGTTATTGCTATAGGGGTATTCAACCAATTTGCCTCCATAGTTTGCAAGAACCTCGCATACCTCCTGACGGATAGGCTTCTGGAAACCTTCACACCAGTCATTGCCATGTACCACGAAATCAGGTTTCAAAGCTTGAAGATTCTCCTTATAAGAAAGTGTTTTCTGCTCTACAACACGCTCTACGCCTGCCATATTCTCAAAGAGTGCTTTGCGCTCTGCAAAAGGAATCAACGGATAGCGCTTGAAACTGGAGATAGCTTCATCACTGAGTACACCAATAATCAGACGACCAAGGCGACGAGCCTTATTGATAATAGCCACATGACCGCTGTGGATGTACTCTGTACTGAAGCACATATAAACCGTGCGCTCATTCACCTCAGCCACCTTCTGGCTAACAACCTTCAAGTCTTCAGGAGTATCAATTTCCGAGCAGAGCATATCCTGCACATCGCAAGGATAGATCATGCATCTGTCACTCACCTCATTGAAGGCGTTCTCTGCATATACCTTGCGGTTGTCGCTCTCGCAGAACTTCTCAATGTTCTGGAGCCATACCAGCCAGTCCTCTTTCTTAATCTTGTAAAGAGGTTGTGCAGCCATTGCATTATCAAAGAACTCAATTCCCACCTTCTCAATGCGGCCATCTTTGATTACTGCCTTGAAGTCCTTCTCTGGAAGAGGAAGCGTACTGCTTACAACCATACAGCTGTTCTCGTTGTCAATCACAGCCTCCATCACGCGGCTCTCGAACACCAAGTCACCATGCATCAAGATAATGTCGTCATCCTTCAGCGCGTCCTTTGCACAATAGATGCTATAGATGTAATTGGTTTTGTCGTAAAGTGGGTTGTTTACGAAGGTGTACTTCAACGGAAGGTGAAGCGCGTTACAGTAGTCTACCAGTACTTTGTCGTAGTAGCCAGTGGTCATTACGACCTCTTCTACTCCGAAGGATGCTAACATACGGAGCTGACGGCTCAAAATGGTGTTCTTAAATGAAATTTCCGTCATGCACTTAGGGTGCTCATTGGTGATTACACCCATACGTGAACCTAAACCTGAATTTAGAATTAATGCTTTCATTCTTCTATCTTATTTCGATTATTAATCTTGTTTCTCTATTATTTCAACACATGCCTTGTAAAGCTTTTGCAGATTCCTGGTTCGAGACAGATTATCAATGGCAAATTCAAAACCATTTTCACCAATCCTATGCAACTCCTCATCTGATAACGAATATGCTTCCTTCATGGCGTTAGCAACTGATTCAGCATCTTCCGGTAGAGCTACCCAACCTGCATGATTATCTCGAATACACATTGCCGTATCACTCTCAGCATCAACGCTGGCTAACACAGGTTTCTTAGAAAACATATAAGCTGGAAGTTTGCTTGGGATTGAAGACATGGCATACCCTTTCTTCACTGGCAAGCACATTATATCCGCCTTAGACTGTGTTTCAGGAACCTTACCTGCGGGTACATCCCAGAATTCTATCAGGCAATCCTTATATGTTTTAGCCTTTTCCATAAGATTCTGTTTCGCAGACCCAGACCCAGCAACAACAAGCCTTACATTAGGTAATTGAGCATTTCTCAAAGCGTCAAAAAGCACTTCAATACCAGCAAGTGGTCCAACGTTGCCCATATACATAAAAGTAAAAGGAGCATCGCCCTTTGCTTCATTCTGATGAGCGTTAACATATTTTACGAAATCCCGCTCATCCTGCCAGTTCCTGATTGCCACAAAATGATTCTTGTCAATACCTCTTGTTTTTGATAAATAGTCAACCATCTTTTCTGAAATGGTATGAATCCTGGCTGCATTGCTGAGAAGATACTTATCTGAAGGTAGCAGTACTGCGTTAATAATCTTTTTGAGGAATGGGATGTTCGGGAATTTAGACGAAAGTGACTCTGGATAAACATCCTGAACGGGTGTGATATAGGGTATATTATATTTTAACGCCGCCTTTGCTATCATGTTTCGTCCAAACATGTGCCAAGGAGCATTATAGATAAAAGATATTTCATCATGATGCTGTTCTATATACTTCACACAGCACCTCCCCATGTCATAACTTTCTCGCCCCCTCCCAATTAAAGAAGAGGCAGGATGCACATACGAATCTGTTTCAATTACCTCAAAAGGAAACTGATCACACGAGTACTCTGGAATCTGAAATCCCATTGGTCTTGATGGTTGGGGCCTAAGAACGGTCACCTTGTAGTCTTTTGATAACTCCTGAGCCAAATCTTTCATTAAACCAGCAGAAACCACAGGTTCCGGATAAAAAACCCCAGTTACAATTACAATTTTGCCTTTATTCATTTTTATTCAGCTAGCATCTTGACCCACTCAAAGAAATTATCCCATGTATTACCTGACACATGTTCGTATGGGGCAATCTCTTTATTTTCCAAACACATTTTCTCTATAGCAAAACTCCATTTGTCATAATCACCCACAGGCATAAAACTTACGCCATCATAACCCTCTAACTGATATCTTGAAAACTCTAAGTCCTGACATATTATCGGCTTTCTAAAAGCAACCGCTTCCCATAATGGCATTGTTAAAGACTCTATAGTGCTTGGGAACAATAAGCCTGTGCAACTCTTATACATTCCAAGGAGGTCGTCTCTCGACACAAAGCCTGTAAAAACGAAATATTCACTAACCCCATATGACTCAATCTGTTTAACCATCTTTTCATTGGTATCAGCTTTTAATGTGAAATATATTCTAATATTTGAAGCTAGACTGGGATTTCTGTCTTTCAGTTTTGACATAGCCTCCATTAATGTCCGATGTTCTTTATAGCCAGCATTATTTGCTGGGTACAAGAAATTATATTTTATAGGTCCAAAATCATAGTCCTTGCATTTTGAGGCATCTACCCGCTCAATATCGGGCATCATAGTATATATTCTCGATTTGTCAAATTTGTACAAATCTGAATACCATTCCTTTAAGAATGGTGTATTTACCACTACGTATGTTTTTTCATTAAGAGATTTCCTTACCGCATAAGGAAAAATATTCGTGTAAAACCACAATAAGCGTTCACGGCTCCCATTAAACAAGCTCCATTTCCTTTTATAGAAAGGTAATGCTTGCATATACATGACGAGCTGATTGACATTCTTTATTCTTATTCCTGTGTTTTCTAACGAGATTATTAAATCAGGTTTTATCTGATGTTTTTTCAAATATTTCACACATCCGAAATAATCAAACAATAATCTTCGAAAATGAGAATGGGTATCAACCTCAACAAACTCTACTCCTTCTATTTCTGGTTTAGGAATATTTGGATGCACAAAAATATAATATTGATTATTACCTATGTAGTCTTTGAGATGCTTCATAAATTGGAGATATACAGTGGTGGTACCACCCCCCCGCATGGCATCAGCTAATACAACGATTTTCTTCATATAAATCACTTATAAAACATTTATCATCTTTAAATACTCTGGCCATTCTCCCATATCTTTCCAAGCATTTTCGCTAACGGGGAAACATCCGACTCTTCCACCTTTAGCATTTACTTTCTCTATAAGATCTGTAATGTGAAAGAACTGCCTTTCAGGTATTTCGTCTATCAAATCAGAATTTAGTATATACACACCTGTATTAATCATATATGTCTGCTCAGGCTTCTCATGCAAGCCAACCATTAGGCCCTCGCTACCAGTCTCTATTACTCCATATGGAATCTTGATACTTTTGACAGCAGTAACCAATGTTATATCATTATTATTGGAAATATGATATTTGTACACTTCCGAAAGATCCTGATCTATCACAATATCACAGTTCGAGACGAAAAAGGGTGATTTAACCTTATCTTTTAATAAAGACACACTGCCAATAGTGCCTAATGGTCTGTCTTCCTTAAAGAAGGTGATATTATATTTATGGTTTAAGCTGTCCAGATAAAACTTAAGTATATCAACCTTAAAATTAACTGATACGTAAAATTCATTACAACCAATACATTCAAATTGATCCATAATCTCTTCGATGATCGTCTTGTCTCCTACAGGAATCATCGGTTTGGGAATCACATTTGTAAGAGGGCTTAATCGAGAGCCTTTGCCTCCCGCCATGATAACTACAGGAATAGGGGTTTCAAGTCTACCTTGCGTTCTGTCCCTTTTGTAATAGTCAGACCAGAAAGCGACATCCACTAATTTGCCATTAGAATCTAAAACAGGCATATATTGAGCTCTTAGCCGCTCCATGCTTTCTTTAATCTTTGCTTCGGAGTCCAAAGACGAAGCATATATTTTATTAGTATCAATGATCTCTGAAATGATGTGACTTAAATCCCGCCCCGATATAATCGCTCTTTGAATATCACCTATAGTTAATAATCCCATAAAACTATCCTCTTCGAAAACGAAAAGGGTTTTAGTCTTCATATTATCCATAGTTCTCATCGCCTCAATCAATGTCATCGACTTTGAAACAACGAGGTTCTGTATTCTATCTAAATTATTATGCATACTACAACTCCTCAAGTTTTATTATTTGCTTAATACCTTCTTCAAAAGAAATACTCGGAGTCCATCCTAGTTGTCTTTCAATTTTACTATATGAACCCATCGTTTCATCAACCTCATTAGGCCGGTCTGATTCTGAAAAATCAAAGACTACCTTCTCTTTAAGATTACCATTAATGACCTCCGTTATTTCCTTTACCGAAATACTCTTTCCAGAACACACATTATAGACGCTGTAATCTGAAGGGTCATTAATACATGCACAAATAGCCTTTGCCAAATCAATAACATGAACATAATCACGCCGAGGTGATCCGGCCTTTAGCTGAATATGCTTCTTTCTTTCTTTCAGTTGTGTAATGATTTCAGGTATCAGAAGTTTTCCTTCTTGTCCATATCCATATATATTAAATGGACGTACAATTGATGTTTTGATATGGAAATCCCTATTATACCCCTCACATAATTTCTCACAAATAATCTTTGTCTGAGCATATGGGTTAAACGGATTGACAGGATGTTCCTCACTCACAGGAAGAAACTGTGGAGTACCATAAATATATGAACTTATATATATAAATTTGGCCGCATGCTTCCTACAAATTTCTAATGCATGTAAAGTACTCAAATAGTTCACACTATAGAACCTAAGAGGATTCTGATAGGATGCGGGCACATAAACCAAGTTTGCAAGGTGAATAAAGCAATCAACTTGCGGCACATCTTCTATAATAGCAGGGTTGCACATGTCCTTACCATCTAATATATCCAAAGGAACAATCGTGTACCCTTTTTCTTCTATGCATTGGCATACATGATGCCCTACAAATCCTCTACTTCCAGAAACTGCAATTCTCATATTCTTAATAATTCCATTTTTTGTTACAACTTATAAAAAATTTCACATGAGACAGTGGCCAACAAGGCTCAAAATGTCTCCTATTAATCACCTTGCCTCCAAAGGAAAAATAATTCTTATAATCTGACTGTGAAAAAACATATTTATAGTTATCACATGCCATTTCTATGCTTTCTATACTTGCATGTTTCAGCTGACCATAAGGAAAAGCAAAATACTCACAGGAATGGCCGAGATGATTTTCAATAATCCCTTTGCATTCAATTATTTGGTATCTCAACTCATCATTGGTTCCATTGCTTATCATATAGTGATCCATAGTGTGAGCACCAATAACGTGCCCTCTTCTTTCCAACTCCTCTATTTCCTTCCATCGCATAGGCCGTTTGCCTGGTGTTCTAACAATGACATCATTAAAATGGTTTATATAATCGTCATTACCATCTACATAATTGGGATTGATAAAAAACAATGCATTCACTCCAAATTCCTCTAAGACTGGAGCAAATACCGTATAGCACTCTTCAAACCCATCATCAAATGTAAAAGCCACGACAGGCTCAGCAGGCTTTTCGTGATTTACAATCATTTGAACAGCCTCTTCAACATTCACAAAAGTAACAGTTTTTGATAGCCCTTTGATTAATTCTTGAAAAGTATAAGGCTCATCTTCTCCACTGATTAGATGACCATTTAATATATGTACTCCCGGCATAGGTGTTGAAAAGGCACCTAATACGTCCAAAGCTCTTGCTCTTACAAATCTTCTTAATTTCATATCAATCTTCTATAATTTTCTTAATCCAATTATCTAATGAGTATCCTTTAATTCCTTCACCATAAATAATATCTTCTTCTAAAAATGACTTAAGATTATCTCCAGATTGATAAACTTTAACCATTTCCTGTATTGATGTTTCTCTTTCTATTAACTTATTATTTGTAATAAGTTTCTTTCCTGCTCCTATAGCTTCAATAATTCTGATTGGCAAGCCCGATTGAAGTGAAGGGGTATAATCGAGTACAGCCTTAGATTTTGACAACAACTCTATATATGAATTAAAAGAAAGAGGTTTAAATGTCACCATTGTTTTTTTTATTCTTGTTCCCTTTAACTTTTCCAAATAGTATCTATATTTGGACATATACAATATAACTTTGACAAATAATTTATCCTGATTATCATCCAAGAACGAGATAATAAAACGAAGCCGTTCAGAATGATACGAAGCAAGAAATAAGAGGTCAAATTTAGTATCACCAACTCTATTTGATAATTCTTCAAATTCTTTTGAATAGAACAATGGCAGATAATTGATTTTATACTGTTCTGAGTCATTCCGGTCAAATGTGAATTGTTTATCAAAATATGGTCTCAATGGCAGGTAGTTAAAATATCTTACCGAGTCCCAGCTATAGTATATGAACTGTGTATTCGGGTGGTTGTCACGAAACTTTTTTAAAAAAGCAGGTGTTATCCATAATCCCTCTAACACAAAAAGAAAATCAAGTTGCTCGTCTTCGTATTTATTAACTATTTGCTGATAATATTCATCCCTGCATATCTCAAAAAAATAATTGGAAAACTTTTTTGTAAATCTTAAAAAGCGATTGCATATAAATGTATATTCAAAAGCTACTTTTGCTCCTTTTTCGACAAGCGCTTGTTTTATCCTCTTATCATATCCATAGAAGCGAGGAGCTATGAATAATATTCTTTTGTTAGCTAATTTCATCTATTCGTAAATTTGTTAATGGCAGTTGGATCTCCATATATTATTGATGAATGCCATGTGCGATTCTATAAATCTGGCTCCCCCTGTAATTAATACTTTTTTCATATTTCTTTCACCCATGTTTTATTTTCAAAATCGTAACGTTTGATTACTCTCGCAGGGGAACCTACCGCAACGCTGTAATCTGGTATATTATTTGTAACCACACTATTTGCACCTATAACGCAATGTTTACCTATAGTTGCACCTATAACACAGACATTTTCTCCAAGCCATGAACCCTCTCCAATCTCCACAAAAGGTTTTTGTATAATCGGCTGCCTATAAATTGGTATATTGGGATCTTCATAGCCATGAATATTGTCAGATATATATACTTTATCTGCCGTCAATACATTTGAGTGAATTACAATTCTTTTAGTGGCATAAATGTGATTAAAATTTCCAATCCGGCATCCCTCTTCAATAAACAAACCCTCTTTACAATTAATACTCGATTTACCACACATAGCAGCAAGCCACACTTTGTATCCTACTATTACATTGTTACCGATGAATATTTCTTTTCTCCCTTGAATATTCATTGGAGAAATAAGTATAGACTTCCATCCAAAAGAACCTAGCAATAATTTATATCTGAGCATTTTTACCAATCTAATTGGCATATATAATATTTTTTTCATCTTACTTTTTAACATTATTAGTTAAAAACAAATGGATTAATGTACAAAAAAGAGAAAGAGCACTAAATGTGTAAAAATCACGTTTCATTAAAACTTTTTCATTTCCTATTTAAATACAAATAAATGGGTAGATAGATAAAAGTTAATCCGAGCGTGGCTGATAAAGAAGAATAAAAAACAGATAACAAAGGTATCTCCGACCAAATACAAAGAAGTAGGTATCGATTAATTGACATCCTATTTCTGAGCGACCTTTTTATCCCCCAATAATACAGCAATATGACAACAATAGCACCAACTATACCAAAATCGTATTCCATATACGAAAAGAAAGACTGAAACCCGCCATCGTATTTCTCGCCCATTAACTCAGTGCGACGGTCAGCAAGCTTGTCCCTGTCATAAAACCGAAATCCAATCAAAGAAAGATAATCCCTTAACGCTGTGGTCGCCATTGTTCCGTGCATTGTTTCGCCATGATACATCTGCATAAGCGCGAAACCACTAGGTGTACTTTGCCCTAAATAATCAAACAAATTATATAATGTTGGATTCTTGATAATAGATTCCGGATCCATTGTCTCGGCATAAAACTTATCATCATCAAACCGTGAAGAGGTAATGAAATTAAAAGCAAAGAACAGCCCCAAAGCTGCTGCCATAGCTATAACCTTCATCTTTCTGGTTATCTTATAAGATATAGACTTATACATTAGCAGATAGTTAAAAAGGAGAAGTAGGACAAAATGAACAATGGACCATCGGGAAAAAAAAGTCGCACCATAAAAAATTATATTCATAGAAAGTATAAAGCAAATAAGTGCCTTACGTTTATCTCTATGTTGCAGGTAATAAAAGCATAGTGGAATCATTAAATAAGAATAGTTGTAGAGAAGTGTGGCAAGGATAAAGAAATGAACATCAAAAGGGAGCATCTTGTAATAAAAATCCATCGAATCCCCTTGGTACTTAAATGCGTTGACATCCACATTCACAAACATAAAAACCCAAATCGCAGCAACAAGTAATATGAGCAAAACCGGCCATAGGATAATGGTTAACATCCTATATATTTTATCAATCTTGGCTGGAGACCCAGTAATCTCAATTATGCCTTTGTTTCTCTTCCATGGCAATGCAATCATCAATGTTCCAAACATGATCAGAATCACCCACAACACATCCATTATACTCTGGATGTCAATTGTATAGGCAGCAATCATGCCGGCCGCTATTGAAGCCACTTGCAAAGCAATCAAGAAAGAAACCGCCTTTGATCTCTTTAAATAAACAAGAAGAAATATTAAATAAATGGCAAAGAAGAAAATCATCAAGCGTAAACTATTTTACGTCCATCATATAATCACAACTCTCACTATTAAACGGCATATAATAGGATTCCTTTAACTCTACCACTGGTTTATCGTACTGATCCAAGAAATCCTCCACCCCATCAAAGAAGAACAAATTGTCGTTTGGCAGCAAGGCCAGTTGTCGCTCATAATTCAATCTCTTATAAATCCCAACGCGTTTTCCTGCGTGAAGAGCTTCATATACACAACCCGATACAATAGCTATTACGCATGCAGAGCGAGCTATGACCACAGCTGTCGATTCTTCTGTACTTACAACACGTACATTTTTTAATCCTTCAAAAAAATGGACATACTCTTCTTTTAGATGGAATTCGTTAGGATGCATCTTATATACGAAATTCATATCCTGCCTTTTCGAGGCAAGGTCTTTCACTAAATCCTTTAATATCACCCCGTGAACTATAGATGAAATAACACAGAAAGTACCGTCACAAGGTAAATCCAATTTCTTATACTTATCGTCACTTCCTATATATATATATTCGCCTACAGGAGTATTGACATTCCTCCCCCAATATGTACCAAACATTGCAGCATAATAAGGGAATAGAACATTCGAATCTCGCGTTATACCAATAGGATAAGACCAATTAATCTCATCTTTTTCTATGCTTTCGTGCTGAAGAAGTATACATGGTATACTCTTTTCCTGACATGCCTTAACCACTGCCTTGGGGTTACCTCTACTGACAATAACATTCTGCGGCTTAACACATCTCAAAACCAACCTATAAAACTTCAGCTGCCCTAGATAAGTCCTCACTACTACATTCAATTCATCATATGTAACCCTATTCTCACCAAACGTTTCAATCAATGCGCTACTTATCTTATCGAATAATTCCCGGGGAAGATAATTATCATGCATTGTGCGTATAACGATATTCGACAAATCAAAAACTTTAGGATAAGGTGTTTTCTGAAGATAATACATATCCATACATAACACACCTCGATACCTCTGTATGATAGGAAAAGCCGTACTATCATACCAATAATTATCCTTCTCGAAGAATTTATTCCTACTGCACGTGAGAATCAAATGTTTATACCGACAGAAGAACATCCTCCATAATAGGACAAAACAACATTTTACTATTAAAAGTAATTCTTTCCAGTGATGGGTTATTCTGTTGTTTTCTATTTGCGCTCTGGCGCCAGGTTCCATATACTGCTTACAAAAAACCGTATAACGCACGATATCCCAATACGGTTCCTCTCCCGGATAGTCGAAGAATCTGTATTTGATTTCCATTGCATGGAACTTGTCCACGAAATTTATTCCTTGCATTACAATCAATTCTTTCTAATTCGTGATTCAATTCTTGCAATCACCGAAGGGTAATAGTTCCACAAAATGATAGCAGAAAAAATGATTAATATAAAGAGTTTAACAACTATATATTTAAAGTCTATATTATCCCCTAACGTATTAACATAAACTGCTATAGCCAGAAAAGGAATTGTTACAAAAAAAGGCCAAATAAATTTTCTCGCCAACGGTGTATACTGCTTCAAAACATACCGGTTAATAATGTAAGAAACAACCAGCATAACAAAATATGAGACGACAAACGATATAGTGATTCCTAATGCGTCATAATCTTTTACCAGAACAACATTCAAGACCACATTGACAATTCCACTAACAATAACAGCCACTGCATTCCATATCGTCTTCTTCGCGAAGCCTGTGCTACGAAGGTAAACGTATGCCCATTGGTAAAATAGGTATCCAATAACCATTAAGGGTAAAAGATACATCATTGACAGATATTCGGGTTTACCGAGTATCGCTCCCAATTCTTTGGCGAAGAAAGACAAAGCCAAACCACAGACAAGCGTCACACGCCAAATAAGATTATAATCCTTATCTATACTAGTATAATCTTTATCTGTCATATATTGTAGATAGTAGGGATTCCACGCACTATGTACTACACTAATAACAATTAACATTAAAGCGGCAATGTTGGACATAAAACTGTAAATACCAGCTGACTCAAAACCACCATAGTCACTCATCACGATTCTTCCAAACTGAGCAATTATCACTCCACTTAGTGTATAAGGAATATAAGGAAGACAATAATTAAGTATATACCTAAGGTGTTCTTTATTTATCTTGCACTTTACGTAAAAGGGCCTTATTTGGTTTGAAAGATAAACAGATAGCAATATCATTGCTACGATTGTTCCGTATACATAACCATAATACCTGTCCTCCTTGAGCATTAACATAAAAAACGCCGACAATCCAAAAGCTAAATATGCCTGTACAGAAGAAACGATTGCAATTTTTTTGCTTTGCAGGAGTGGCTGGTATATTTGAGTAAAGATGGAATTAATGGCCTGATATGATGCAACTGGAATCATTGCAATAGTCAATAGTTGGCTGAATGAAAGGACATTTGATAACCACGGTGTGCAAAGTAGCATAATGGCTACCATTGCGCACCATATTCTAAATGTGACCTTTATGGTAGTCGTAACGAACTCTTTGAAGTCCTGGTCATCTTTTGCATCATAATAATACCTTGATACCGCCACTTCTGCATTAAGTGTGAGCAGGACGTGTACAATCCCTATCATAGAGAGAAAAACTTGCATCACTCCATACTCGGCGACTGTCATCAGTCTTGTATAAACAGGTATAGATATAAAAGCCAAAGCCTTTGTTGCTAAGGTTGCGGCAAGATAATTCGTTGAGTGTTTTGCTAAAGCTTTAAAGTCTGACATATTTCTATCATTTCTATTGCTACTCACTAAGAACCAACCTATCATCTATAGCAATAATATTATTGCGACCGTTTACGAGCATTTGTTGAGGGAGATCCTTCTTTTTTATCCCTTTGAAAGTAATTTCGCTGTTTCTAAATGGTTTATGTGTTTGTGTCTCAGGGACCATGTATATCTTTCGTTCAGGAATACTTCCTTTTCCCATACGTTTATGAGCAAGGTTCTTCACTAAGTTTATATCTGGATTCATTGAAATACTAATCTTGTTGTTTCCATTTGAGAATGTGGCATTAGAATCATAGTTATCGAATAATACCACATTATTAAGTTGTTTCGCATGAATATCTACAACAATATCAGAATGATAAGAACCATAAAAAAGACAAGCATAACTGGACTGTCTGGCTTCAGAGAGTGAATCTAGTTGTAGCCATAGCTTTCCTTTTGCATCTTTTCGTAGTCTATTAAGTCTCTGCGTATTATTAATACGGATGTTTGCTTTCACACCTTCTGCTATTTCTTCGCGATAACCAACCATACAATTAATAATATCTATTTTTACAATAACGGCAGTATGCTCCACTCCGCGTATTCTTCCTAACGCCCTACCCAAGAAAAGACCTTCTTGGCATTTTTCTGCCTTGCAATCCTTTATCACGATATTGGTTGAGGGTCTATTATCATATTGCATTAAAAAACCAGATGGGCAATTGTATGCATAGCAATTGGTAAAAATGATATCCTTGGCATATGTGCTCTGAACAGTAAAGCCCTTCCCTCCGTCAAAGCAACCATCTTTCTCAATACCAACTGCGTTGTAAACTTTAATATTGGTAAAAGATATATTTTCGCCATTTACAACTGATATTGTATTACTGCCTGAGGTAAACGTTGCGAGCTCTTCTATGCTATTGGTGACAGAAAAATCGCGAAAATGCAGATTCTTCACACAAAATAAATTAAATGTATCTGAAGCCTTTCGCGTCGCTCCATTAAATACAGTTTCACATCCGTTTCCATATATGGTTATATTTCCCCAATCGTAAAAAGTATCAGGATTCAGCGGTTCTGCATCATTATTTTCTGGATTAAAATTAATTTTCCCCGCAAGCAAATAGGTGCCTGCTGGTATATATACGTCCTTATGCAGCAAGCGACCTTCATATATGCATTCCTCTATAATTTTCGTTGCGTCAATCTTTCCCGTATTATCTGCGCCATGAGACAATACATTTATCGACACAGATGCAAAACTCCGTGTATTCCCAAGAATTATAAACGCAAATAATATGAATATGAATCTGAAACGCATTGTTACTGAATGACGATTCACTGCCGTATACATTTAAGTCCAAAAGAAAAACTGTGTTCTACTCTATACACGTATTACTTGTCAGTGTTTCCATAATTTTCTTTGCTACGAACTTATGGCCCGTTTTATTTAAGTGGTGATAATCTGACATGATGCAATCACTAGGAATGTCACTTAAATCGATATATCTATTACCAAAACAATTGTGTAGAATTGCATTATATTCCTCAGATTTCTTACGTATTCCAGGAACTTTTGCCTCATAATCATCTGATATTGGAAGTATCGATAGCGCGTAAACAGTACTGCCATCAAACACGTCTATAATTCTTTTGCAATTATTCGTGAATTCTTTTGGTGTGGTCCATGATTTCTTACGCCAGTTCCTCAAACGCTTTGTTGTCAGAGTCTCAGCTATAACTCTACGTATTAATCGGCCAATAATATTGCTCTGAAAGAAAAGTTCTTCTTTTCGGGAGAAGGCTCTACAGCCACAATCTACAATACCACATTGCAATAGAACAATATCTGGTTTATATTGTCGGTAATAATGCGCTTGCTCTCTTAATTCATGAATTAGCCCCCCGCCTTTTGAAAATTGGAATACCTCATAATCCGCCTTAAGTAGAAAAGGGTAAGTATCTTCAACAAATGTTACCTCAGGCTCTTCTCTTGGCAATGCTAAGGAATCAGACAAAATAACAACCCGCTTCATAAGAAAACTAAACCACACCAAGTATTTTGCTATATATTTTATTCATATGGCTCACCTGTTGCTCCAAAGTGCAAAGGCGAGCTACATTGCCATCCAGAAAAGCTTTCGTTTCCATATAGAATCCTGGTTTGAATTCCTTATCCAAATGGTCATCTATTTCTACAGGATATATTTTCACGCTACCCTTGTCTTGCAGTTGCAACTGCTCCATAGGTTTCAAGTAGATACGATGTTTATCTGTCAGTAGTTCTACTGCCCACCTACCTGGAGCATTCCAATTTGCACTATAATTAAAGAGCACACCATCTTTTGTAACACCTGCACCTGCAAAATTGGCAGGGGTATGCCAACCTACTGTGCCGTTTTGATAACATGCCATTTCTTTAGGCTCTCCGCCTAAGAAAAAAGCCAAATCAACAACATGTGAAGAATTTCCTACAAATAAATTATTTAACTCAATAATTACAGGGTTCTGCATTTGGTCAAAAATATGCTTCCATTCTGTAAACTCAAAATTAAAAGACAAAAGACCACCATCTTCCTTTATAATCTCTTCAGCCCTTAACACAGAGGAATAAAACCTGCGATTATAAGCTACATATATTCGGGATTTGTATTCATCCGCCGCTTTTGCAATAGCATTTAACTCTTGAGGATAAAAACAAGGCTTCTCAGAAAGGATATTCTTAATACCGTATTTCATTAGCAAGATATTTGTCTTGCACAAATCAGAAGCTCTCACACAATTAATAACAAAATCTACAGGGGCAGGTTTTTCCTGCAAAAACTTCTCCAGCCCTCCCACTATAGGTTCTACACCAATGGCTTCTTTAAATTTTGTAGCACTTTCAGAACCTCGCCCTATTACTACGAACTCTCTGTTAAGGGCTTTTAGAACCTTTGCATATTCAATGGCTATGCCACCAGCTCCAACAATCCAAATCATTTCCATATTTAATTATGTTATTGGGAGTAACTCCGACGCTGATCCATTTACTTTATTATAGAATCTCAATAATTCTTCAATAAACACCTTATGATACCTAGCGGATAATTCAAATGGTGTGAGTGAGCAATAACCCATCTTTATTAACATATCTGCATATGTTCCCGTTGTTTCACTTTGATATGGAAGACGGAACGACGATTCTTTCCCATTTATACTTAAGACACCCTTTCCTTCATTAATAATAACATGAAGATCATTCTGTAAAACCTGAATTTGAGGATTATTAGTTGATGTTTCCTTGTTGCAAACCAATTTCAAAGTACTTCCTTTGGGCGTTTTTATTTTCAAAGTACCATAGAATTCAATGTAACCCTTACGCTTACTTTCTTCAACTTTTGGATGTAGCTCTGAGGTATCTAGGATATAGCTATCTTCGTTAGAAAACATTAAGAATAAGTCTATAAGGTGTATTGAGTTGCAGCAAAGCCCCCAATCTGTACCTTCATATGTCATCTTTATTGGTGACGAATCTAGCAGCATTGCCACCTCATGGTTCACACCAAATAATCTTCGTGCGCAGTTTACCCAAGTCTTGACTCCTTTTTCCCTAATAAGGGTTCCTATCTCATCGTAATCCTCGAGTTTCGGGAACAAAACTTTCTCCAATATCATATATCTAACATCCGACTGCGCCAGTAATGACTTAACAAGACTTGCTCTAGGCATGGAACCTGTAGCTACCACCACAAAGTCAAGCTTTTGAGGTAATTCCTCAATGTTCTGGGTAAGATGAAGCAATTTTTCACCTATTGCTTCAACTTGATCATACCTCTGTTTTGCTACATCTAAAGATTCCTTGCTCTTATCCATTACCCAAATTTCAAAGGGTAAAGATGCTATTTTCAATCCCTGCAGGTGCCTACTTCCTAATTGACCTGCCCCTATTATTGCTGCTTTATACATAATTATAAATGTTTTACTAAATCATTTGCTTTCTGATATTCCTGAGGGTTACCGATATCAATCCACGTTCCATTGAGTGGATAGCGAATCACACTTTTCCCCTCTGAAATCAGTTTTTCCACTAAGTCCGTTGCATTATAGAAGGTGTCATCAGGTATTTCATCCAATGCACGACGTTTTATCAAATATATTCCCGCATTTGCGTAATATGTGTATTTAGGCTTTTCTAATAGACCATGTATATTTCTTCCATCCAAGTCCAAAATACCATAAGGAATACTAACATTGTAGGGAATGGCTGCAACAGACATCTCTGCATCATGTTTCTGGAAATGAATAAAGAAGTCTTCATAATCAATATTAGTAAACACGTCGCTGTTCATCAACAGTATTGTATCATTAAAGAATTGGGGCACAAATTTAATACTACCTATGGTTCCTAAATATTGGGGTTCCCTTACTGTCTGTATCTGAACGCCATTGCGAGGTTCACGATAATGCTCTTCTATCTGCTCTTTCAAATAATTAACTGTTACAGAGATATGTGAAACTCCATATGATATTAGTCTGTCAACATTATGATCGATAATTGCTTTGTCGCCAACAGGAAGTAAAGGCTTGGGTGTTTTCTCCGTTAAAGGTCGCAAACGTTCCCCCTTGCCCCCCGCCATCATGACAGCATCAACTGGTAGCCTTGTCTTGAATTTCTCCAGATTAATGATATCAACAATGTGCATTTCATTATCTAACACTGGCACCATCCTCATAAGCATCTCCTTCTGCCTGCGAATTTCCTTGACATCCTTTATATCATCTATTCGCATATAATTAAAATTCCGATGCATAACCTTTTCTGCTTTATCATTGACAGATGCGCCTGCAATTAATGCTCTTCGTGAATCACCATCAGTAAGAGTACCTACCATTCTATCCTTTTCATCAACAACAAAAAGAACTAATGGGTCTGGATACAGCGTATTGATTAGCGTAAGAGCCTCAAGTAGCGTACAATCCTTAGATATAATGTGATTCTTCATTTCCAGCTTTTTAATTTAGTAAATGTCTCTTTAAAAGCCTCGTCATTATCATAAAGATACTTGGCAATCACCTGCATCAACTCATAATCTTCCTCAGAGTCAATATCCAAAATGCCAGTATCCTTCATCACAACCGCATCGCAATTGGAGTTAAAGAACGTTGCATGTTCTTTATTTCTTAATGCATTAGGGCTATATGCATAAATGGAAGCATTCATATCATAGAATACCGGGGCTTCCTGACGTGTGGTGAAATTCGAAGGAATAGCCTTACAGAAGAAGCCATTCTCTTCTTTCACCATATTGAAATATGGATTGCGTCTGGATGGAGCTACTGAATAAACAACATCTACATCCGTGCGCTTTTTCTTTCGCTCAATGGCATTCTTCACATCCTGTACAGTACGAAGCGGAGAAGTTATATCCAAATCTACCACCATATCAAACTTCTGTGCGAAAGCCTCTTCTGCCTTGTTCAAGCTATCCAAGATAACTGCCACCTTGGGCACCTTATCACCAGCCAGACTCTCTTCACGATGGATAATAGTCACTGGAACATCTTTCACACGACGAACCAAATCCTTTAGAGGTTCGCTGTCAGTATTCAACACAATCTTGATATCATCCTCACCTGCATATGTTTCCATATACAAGGCAATATTCGCCATAGAGTACCAAACCAGCGGCACATCCAAGAAGTCTCGGGCATTCTTGCCCTTCACGCCCTTAGAACCGGCACGACCACATAATGTAAACAGAATATTCATATCAGAATTCTCCTTTTGCTATTTTCAGCAC
>AUXO017000396.1_pt1 | contig 19240 bp, 20 predicted proteins | sample 768731 | NCBI WGS metagenome assembly AUXO01 (sample SAMN02715735, study PRJNA202380) | gut metagenome | biome: sheep rumen | host: Ovis aries | place: New Zealand: Palmerston North
ACAGGTCATGGCTATAGTGTTTTGGATGTAGTGAAGGCCTTTGAGAAAGTCAATGGTGTCAAAGTACCATATTCTTTCAAGCCTCGCAGACCAGGTGATATAGCAACATGCTACTGCAATCCGGCAAAAGCCAAGGTAGAACTTGGCTGGGAAGCACGATATGGCATTGAAGAAATGTGTCGAGATAGTTGGAATTGGCAGAAGATGAACCCTAATGGTTATTCGGAGGATTAAGGTATATCGCTAGGCACATGTAATAATCGTTAAGTATTGGGTAGACTCTCTTCAGTAGTTCTCATAAACAAGGTCCCGCTCGGTGAGGCTATAAGATGCTTGCCGAGCAAGAATAATTCAGGTAATCCTGTTTTAGAATTGTTCAAGTCTGAACGTTAAAATGAAATATTACCCACGTATTGTAGATTGAAGCATACAAAATGTGGTTATGGTTATAAACTCGAAATCGAAATTTGTTATATGAAATCAGGAATTAAGTCAAATTTTATTTTTGACATCCTCAATACAGTTACAAACCTACTATTTCCTCTTATTACGTTTCCATATATATCTAGAGTTCTATCTCCAGATGGTATAGGTATTGCCAGTTTTTGTCAGTCTATTATTGCTTATATTGTAATGATAGCTGCACTTGGTATCCCGACATATGGCACACGTGAAGTTTCAAAAATTAAGGATGATAAAGTTAAGTTATCTCAATTTACTTTTGACATAGTCTTTATTCATACGCTATTCTCAATTTTAGCATATGCGTTTGCATTATTATTGCTATTTGTACCTGTTATATCGAATGTAGCTAGAATTTATCTAATAGCATCTTTGCATATAATACTAAACCTTGTCGGTTTAACTTGGTTTTTTCAAGGTATCGAAGAGTTTAGATATATAACAATACGTGGATGTGTATTTCGAATAATATCAGCAATTCTTTTGTTTACATTTGTAAAGGACTCTTCTGATGTTGATATTTACGTGTTTGTATTAGTTATTGCTGAAGCAGGTAACAATATTTGCAATTTATTTAAACTGAGGACTATTGTGTCTTTTAAGGGAATGAAACCTTCATATTCTATTTTTAACAGACATATGAAGGAAATCTCTTATTTGTTTCTTTTTTCTGTCTCTACTTTGATTTATTTCAATACTGATAATATCATGATTGGTTTTATTAAAGATACCGAGGCTGTAGGATATTATGCACCAGCTTTGAAAATTCAAAGACTATTAATGGGACTTGTATTGTCAGTTAGTACAGTTTTGTTTCCAAGACTTTCGATGTTATCATTGGAAAATAAAGAAGAATTCAACATACTTTCAAGGAAAGGAATAAAAGCGATTTTTGCTATTGGGATTCCTATTTTAGCTATAGTTTATTCTGAGGGAAAAGATGTTATTCAATTATTTGCCGGCGATGACTTTTTGCCTTCATCATTGACTTTGTATTTATTAGCACCAGTTATCGTGCTTGGAGTATGCTCAAATCTGATTTCAAGACTATTAATATGCCAGAAGCGAGATTTGACAGTATTAAAGTGTACTTCAATAGGAGCTATAACAAATATTTTATTGAATGGAGCTTTAATATATCTAATATCCTATAATGGAGCAGCTATTGCAAGTACAATATCTGAAATTGCTGTATTGGGAAGTATGTTGGCAATTGGATATTATTACATTCCTCAGAATTTGTTTAGTAAAGCTTTAGTTAAATATCTTGTTGCAGGTGTTATAATGTTTATTTTAATTTTGTGTATTCCTATATTTGAACAGAACATTGTTCTTTCACTTGTTTTCAAGTCAACATTAGGACTATTGGTTTATTTGTTTGTTCTTTTTATATTTAAAGATGATATAATCCTACCTATTATCTCCCAATTCATAATGAAAAAATAGATGCCGACAATTAATTTTTTATTATACGCTTTCTTATCGTGTTTCTTGTGGAGAACAAGATGTAAAGTAGTGTTGTTCATTTCTTTACTATGGAGTTTTTCTGCCTTAATTGGTATATATTATTACAATTCCAATTTTTATAGGGGGGGGCTTTATGATATTTCTTTAGAACCTTTTATTTTCCTATTTGTTGGATTTGTAATTTTATTAATTCCATTAATTAGACAAAAGAAAGAAATCAACAGTGTAATATACAATAAGAGGGCTTATATAGACATTATCTCATGGATTATTGTTCTTATATGTATAGAACCTTTTTTTGAATTATTATATCTTTTCTATGATTTAATAACATCTGGGAGAATAATGTTGCTAGGAGCTAGTTATGATGAAGTATCTAATGATGAAGCCGAAGCGCTTGTTCAATTAAGTCAATTAGGTAAATCCTTATCTGTTTATTTCCGCAATTTCAAGATTATTACTCCTATTTTGTTTTTTTATTACCTTCAACAAGAAAAGTCAAATTTATTTCTGTTAATTGGATTATTGTGTGTTTCAATTTCACCATCACTAAATAATCTTACCATAGGTAATAGAACAGAATTAATTTGGTTTTTACTTTATTTTTTTACTTTATACCTATTATTAAGAAACACCATACACCCTAGTAAAACTAAATATTTTAAAATTGTTTTAATAGTGATTATTAGTGTTTTTCTGATTTTTTTTATAGCAATTACTCTAGGTCGCTATCTTATTGGTTATGGTGAGGATTCTGTTTCTAGTTTCTTGATTCAGTATACTGCTGAAAGCATGTATAATTTTAATGCATACGCATTTCACGAACCAACTCCAATGTATGGTCATCAAGCTTTTAATTTTTTTCTTGACAAAGCCAATGGAACCGCTAGTACACTTGGAGATTTTCGTAATTATCTAGATATTTATATGAGGAGTCCGTCTTGGATTTTTTATAGTTTAATTGGTGATCTTTACATTGATTTTGGATTAATAGGCTCAATATTGTTTTTAGGGGTTGTAAGTTTTATTTATATCAATACTTTATCAGGAACTTCTATCAATTTGGAAGTCCTTATATTATTCTCAATCTATCTTTATGCTGTTTCAAACGGTCTGTTTTATTGTTGTTACATGATGAGTTGGACTCCAGCAATTTATTGCATAGCATTTTATTTGTTATTAAAAATATTAAAAAGAATATAATTAAATGGATAAACCAGAAATAATTGCTTTTTATCTTCCTCAATTTCATCCTTTCAAGGAAAATGATGAATGGTGGGGTAAGGGTTTTACAGAATGGACAAACGTAGGAAAAGCCAAACCACTTTTTAAAGGCCATAACCAGCCTCGTGTTCCGACAGAGCTTGGATATTATGATCTTCGTCTACCAATTGTCCGAGAACAACAGGCTGAGATGGCTCGTGATGCAGGTGTGACAGCATTTTGTTACTGGCATTATTGGTTTGGCAATGGAAAGCGACTTATTCCAGAAGTCTTTGATGAGGTTTTATCATCTGGGGCTCCTAATTTTCCATTTTGTTTGGGATGGGCAAATCACTCTTGGATGGCCAAGAATTGGAATTCTGATGGAACTACTACGGAAAAACTGTTAATGGAGCAAACATATCCAGGACTGGATGATGAAATGTTGCATTTTGAGTTCTTGTTAAAAGCTTTTAATGATAAAAGATATGTTAAGATTGACGGAGCCCCATTATTATTCATATTTGCTCCTTTGGATGTACCTGAAGAGTATCTTGAAAATTTCAGAAAATGGACAAAAGAAGCAGGCTTCCCCGATTTGTTTATTGTGGCCAATGTAAACCATTCTAAGGCCACTAAGGAAGTTTTGAAAAACAAGGGGTTTAATGCTATGGTCTTTCAGAGGTTATCTTTCAATTCAGAACCGAGTGTTTTGATAAAAGATAAAATAAAAAGAAGATTAATAAAGATAAAAGATCAAGTTAAAGGTTTTATACTGCATAGGCCTCCTTTTATTGGTGATTATTCCAAAAATTATCATAAGTTGATTACATCAAAGGAAAAAGATGAGTTTGTAATTCCGCAACTTTTACCACAGTGGGATCACACTCCTAGGAGTGGATGGAATGGTACTCTCTTGATAAATTGTAAACCGGAGTATTTCTATGAACATTCTAAAGAAGCACTGAACATCGTAAAGAACAAACAAAATAAAATCATCTTTCTTAAATCTTGGAACGAATGGGGTGAGGGAAATATGATGGAGCCAGATTTAACGTATGGACGTGGATTCATTAATGCATTACGAAAAGCTGTTGATGAATATGAAGAATAATTTATTGGTGTCTTTACTAATTATATTTTTCAGTAACAACTGTTTTGCTAAAGAGGATATTCTGGTCGGAGCTTATTTTTTCGGTGGTTGGAGTGGAGATAATACGGATAAAAGACTTAAAGATATTAATGCCCCAATGCATTTAACCTACAAATTGTTTACTGATTTTTCTAATCGGGAACCGATTTGGGGGTGGAGAGATGACGATGTTAAATTAATGGAGAGGCAAATAGATATTGCTTCCAATAGCGGAGTCGATTTTTTTACATTTTGTTGGTATTGGTATGATGACAATGATTCAATAAATATAAAAAAAATAGAAGAATCACCTTTAAATCAATGCATAGAGCTATTTTTAAAGGCAAAAAACAATAAGAAGTTGAAATTCTCTATTTTAGTTGCTAATCATAATGGATATCGCATTAATGGTAGTAATTTCGAGAAATGTATAAGCTATCTAAGTAAAAAATATTTCACCAAGTCTAATTATCTTCTACTTAACAATAAACCTGTAATCGAGTTTTTTGATTCGGAGTCTCCGATTCCTTATATTCCAAAGATTAGAAAAAAAACAATCGAAAATTGTTCTACTGATTTGTTTATCATTTCAAAAGGCGTTATTAATGAAAACTATGATGCTGTATCTTGGTATAATATTGCTGAGGGAGGTACAGTAGGTGAATATCGTCCATACAGTTCTTTAAACCGATATGTTATAAATAAATGGTATTCTATACTCAGTTCCATTTCTGTTTTCCCCTTGTGTATGACAGGGTGGGATAAAAGGCCTTGGTTTCAGAATGAGAATTTTATATATTACAAAAGGCCTTCTGGCAAGGAGTTTTACAAGCAATTAAATAATGCTAGGATCTTTTTGAACACTAGAAAGAATACCCCGAAAGTTATCATGGTTTATGCTTGGAATGAATATGGTGAAGGTGGATATATGACTCCTACAATTGGAGACAAAAAGGGAGTTCTTCTTAAACAAGTAAAACGCTTTAAAAAGCTAACAAGATGATAAAGTTAGTATATTTTAATCTAGGTGGCTTTGGTGACACTGATATTACTGTGCTAAAACATCTAAATAAGGAATATGATCTAACATGGTTCTTTTTAGATGAACCCTTGAAAAATGTAAATCTAACAAAGGAACAAGCTGAACAGTATGCAACAGAGAATAACATAAAACTTCATGTTTGTACTAGATATTTTAAACAAAGAAGTTTAAATAATGTCTCTTTCTTTTCTAAGATAAGGCGAAAAATGAATCAAATCAATCCTGATTTGATTTTTACATGTATCTCAGAGTGGGGATGGATGATGCAAGTTCCTTTTCTGAAATGCGATTATATAGTTTATGGTATTCATGATGTCAAGCTTCATACATATAGTAAATCAATAACAAGAGATATAAGTTTTAAAATTAAAAAAATTACAAGTAAGCTTTATAGGTATAATTGTGTTTTTTCTTCTAACCAGGCTCAGTTGTTTCAGGAGATTTATGGGAAGAAAGTTGTAAATTTAGGAATGAGTTATAAAAACTTTGGTTCCTCTAATCTCAAGGTTACTAATATTTCTGAAGGTGTTAAGCTCTTATTCTTCGGTAGCATTCATTTATATAAAGGCTTAGACTTGCTCATACAGGATATTGAAACTCTATTTGATAAAGGTTATCGCAACTTGACTTTAACAATAGCTGGCAAAGGACCGGATTGGGAGCTTTGCTCGAAATGTATCCGTCATAAAGATTTGTATAACCTGAATATTCGTTTTGTTGACAATTGTGAAATTCCTGATCTGTTCTCAACACATCATTTTTTGGTATTGCCATATCGTGATGCTACTCAGTCAGGACCTCTTCTGACCGCATTAAACTATGGCCTTCCAATCATTGCTCCTAATTTTGGCTGCTTTGCTGAGACGTATGATGAAAAATCTGGTATTTTATATTCTCAGGGACAATTGATAGAAGCTTTATGTAAAGCATCAAAAATATCTGCTACGGAATACTTGGAATTGGTAGATAATTGTAGAAAAAGGCGCCAATTATTTAGCGAAGAATATATTTCTCAGAATTATATAAACTATTTTAATAGTTTGCTATGATTTTTTCCGATGATAATTTCGAATTAATGAGTAGAGAAACCATCTTTTCTTGTGACGATTATAAGACTTTGGCTTCATTAAGCCAGAAGATGACACATAATTGTGCGGAAGAAGCAAAAAGAAAAATCGAACACTCTAAGCACTTTGACGATGAAAGATTGAATTCGATTATAGAAAAATATTTGATAGTTTTTTTTAATAAATAAATACAATGAAAGCAATTATTTTGGCTGCAGGTTTGGGCAGTAGACTGCGCCCGATAACCAATGAGGTACCTAAATGTATGGTGCCGGTGAACGGAATTAGAATCATTGACAAGCAGATTGATAACCTGCTTCAAAATGGAGTGACAGAAATATATGTTGTAGATGGCTATAAGGCTGAAATCCTTGCAGGCCACTTGAAGGAGATATATCCTCAGGTACATATTGTGTCAAACCCTCGATATGCTGAGACTAACAATATGTATTCTCTCTTCTTGACTGCCCAGTATGTGAAAGGCGAAGAGTTCCTTCTGATGAATTCGGATGTTTATTATGACACCAATATCATCGAAGGCATGCTTGAAGGTGAGAACCAGAGCAAGATTGCTTGCGACCGCTCAGGCTACATGGAAGAATCCATGAAGATTACGTTGGATGGTGACAAAATTAATCACATCAGTAAGAAAATAACTCCTGAAGAGCATTATGCGGTCTCTATTGATGTGTACAGGATTTCTAAGGAAGATTCAGCTACCTTGTTCAAGGAGGTAGAAGATACCATTCTTGGCTGTAAGGATGAGAATTCCTGGACGGAGGTAGCTTTGGACAATATCTTCAAGGACGCCAACTTTACGCCATACGTGATTAAAGGCCGCTGGTTTGAGATTGATAACCACGATGACCTTCATAAGGCTGAAGAAATCTTCAAAGGCGACAAGTTATGCAAGATTTAAAGTCCATCCAGCTGTATATGCTGGACATGGATGGCACTATCTACAACGAGGATACCCTTATTCCAGGAGCGTCAGAATTCTTTGATCTGTTGAACGAACAGGGCAAAGACTATGTCTTTATGACCAATAACTCCTCGAAGGGAAAAACCTCGTATGTGGAAAAACTTAATCGCCTTGGTATCAAAGCTACAGAACGGAATATCTGTTCCTCGGTCAATGCGACGGTTATGTATCTTAACGATCATAAACCAGGAGCAAAGCTTTATCTGATTGGAACGGAATCCCTGAAGCGCGAACTTCTGGAAGAAGGCTTTGAGATAGTTCCTGTCGATTATAGAAGTGTGGATATTGATTTTGTTTTGTTGGGCTTTGATACCGAACTGAACTATGAGAAAGTTCGAGGGGCGAGTTATTATGTGAGTCGTGGTTATCCTTATATTGCAACAAACTGCGACTTGAAGTGTCCGGTTCTTGACAATAAATTTATTCCAGATTGTGGTGCTATTGCTAAGATGATTGAATTGGCCACAGATCGTTTGCCACAATTCTTAGGTAAGCCAGAGCGTACGATGGTGGATGCAGTTTGCAAAGAATGGAATATTCCTGTCGAGAAGATTGCTTGTGTGGGTGACCGACTTTATACAGACATTGCTGTTGGTATTAATGCAGGTGCTACCTCTATTTGTGTTTTGACAGGTGAAGCAAACAGGGAAGAGATTGCTGGATCTCGGTTTAAGCCAGATTATGTATTTGATACTATAAAAGATTTATATCAAGCGTTGCTATAAGAATATGTATTACAACCTCATAAAGACACCTGCCTTCATGAAGACAGGAAAAGGTATCTTGAAGAGTATTGACAAGATTTTGGAAGATGCTCATTTGATTTATAGGAAGAAAATTCTTGTAACTCAGGAAAACTTGTATCAGGAGTATGAGCGAGATTTGAAATTGGTAAGCTTCGATAAAGTGGTGATTGTACGAGGTGGTAGTGTGGATGAAGTTCAGTATGTCAAAGATCAATGTAGGGAGACTGATGCTTTGATTATGGCATTTGGTGGTGGTAGTGTGCTGGACTTAGTGAAGTATTCTGCAAGTCAATTGGATATGCCATATATCAATGTGCCTTCAGCATTGTCAAATGATGCCGTTTATTCTTGTGTCGCACGTTTGACGAAAAACGGAAAGAAGTTCAGCTTTGGTGTCCAGCCTCCAATTGGGATAGTTGTGGATATTGACATTATTAACAAATCACCGGAGGTTCTACTTTATGCAGGTGTTGCTGATATCGTTTCTAACCTTTCTGCTATTCAGGATTGGTTGCTTGCGCATAATGAAATAGGAGAACCTATCAATGAACTATCCTATATGCTGGCTAAAGAAGCTGCTCTTCCATTGCTCAGATATAAAAAAGAAGACCTGCATTCCGATGGGTTGATTCTTGACCTAGTAAATGGTATTGTTACCTCAGGGCTGGCCATGATTATTTCTGGAAATACACGTGGTACAAGTGGTGCAGAACATTTGATTAGCCATGCAATTGACGAATATTTCCCAGAAAAATCTACAATTCATGGTATTCAGGTGGGATGGGCACAAGGTATTATTGCTAAACGATGGCGTAATGATCCATTTAAGGTTAATAAGTTCTTCCTGCAGATTGGACTTCAAGAAAAATTTAATGAGATGGTACCATGGAGTGAAGAAGAGTTTGATATCCTCATTCCGTATGCTAAAAGAATAAGAAATAGATACACAATTTTTAATACGATACAACAATGAAAAAAATAACAGCACAATATCTTCGTGATTCAATGCCTGAGTGGAAGAAAAAGAAAGATCCGATGCTTGTCCGCTATATTACTCGCCCATTATCATTTTATATAGCAGCAGTTCTTGCAAACCAAGGCATTTCTGCAAATTCGGTTTCGTACTTTTCAACCCTTGTCGCCATTTCAGGGGCATTTTGTTATTTGTTTAACAACCATGTCTTAAATATTCTCGGAGCTACTCTAATTTTTGTATGGCTAGTCCTTGACTGTGTTGATGGAAATTTGGCCAGATCTGTTAAACGCCAGCCATTTGGAGAGTTTGCAGATGGTATAAGTAGCTATATTCTTATCGGCATTATGGTTACTTGTATAGGATATGCTGCTTATAATGAAGGCGGGGTTTTCATACATGCAGGTAGTGCATGGATTATTGTTGTTGGTGCTTTTGCATCTGTATCCGACACAATGATGAGATTAATATACCAGAAGTATAGAGCAACAGAACGCGAAATGGCGGATAAGAATATTTTACCAATTGAAAATGATGTTTTTCAAGACCATTCACAGGTTGACAATTGGAAGGTTAAAGTTAATATGGAACTTGGAATCCCAAGTGTCCTAACAGTATTGATTATTGTTTCTTCTATATTTTGTTGGTTGGATATCGTTGTTTTTTATTGTTTTGCCTATTATGGTAGTGCTTGTGGTGTAAGTAGTATTATGTATATTCGTAAGGCAATAGAACTAGCAAATAAATATCAAAATAATATGCCACAACCTGATTTGAGCGCATTAGAAGAGTAGAACGATAAAACTCCGATGCACAATTCTGTAGGGGGATATTGTGGTTATTGAATTGACAAATTATAGTTGACGATCAGATCGAATAGCAACATTATGAACATCTTAATTACTGGTGGAACAGGTTTCATCGGCAGGAAACTGATTCCAGAACTATTGAAACAAGGCCACAATATAAGCGTTTTGTGCCGCGATAAGGCGAAAGCCGAAAAGATACTTTCCAAGGAATGTAGGATAATATTTGGTGATATCACTGAAGCAGAATCATTAAAAGGCTGTTGTGATGGCATCGATATGGTATATCAGTTGGTTGGCCTTTCAGGCAACGAACTACCTTCGGAACATCAATTTTCACGATTTCGCAAAGTAAATGTAGAGGGGCTCCGCAATATTGTGATGGAAGCAGAACGTGCTCATGTAAAGCGGTTCGTACAGGTAAGTTCTATTGCCGCTATGGGTATTGTAAAACAGATGCCAATTAACGCTGAAAGTAAATGCGAGCCATATCTGCCCTATCAGGTAAGTAAACGTGAGGGGGAATTGCTGGTATTGAAGGAGGTAAAGGATTATAACTTTCCTGCCATCATCATACGCCCAGCAAAAGTATATGGAGTTGGTGGTGAGGATTCTTACCAATCTATTATCAAAATGTGCAAGAAAGGCATCTTTCCCAAAGTGGGACTAAAAGATACCCAGGTTAGCCACTGCTATGTTGATGATCTGATAACCACCTTATCATTGCTTACCGAAAAAGGCAAGATTGGCGAAACATATATCTGTGCAACCGAGAAAGGCATCGGCTTTTACGAGAGTGTGGAACTGGTTGCAAAGCTGATGGGCAAGAAGGTTTGGATGATTCCCATCCCAAGATGGTTGATGGCATCTATGGCTTATTGCATAGAGATCGTATTCGGATGGATGGGCAAAAAGGCTCCTGTGACACGCAGAAATGTGATTGCTGCTACAACGGATAGAATCTACGATTTTACAGCAAACAAACGCGACATAGGCTTTGTTAGTAGCATCACTATGGAAGAAGGTATTCGTAGGTGTGTAGAGTATAATAAAGCAAAAGGATTATTTTAATATGGACATCACCCCTGTCAATATTAAAGATGCAAAGGTCTTAACCCCTCAACTGTTTACCGACACGAGAGGAGATTTTATGGAGTTCTATAATAAGAATACACTTAATAAAGAGGGTATTAAGGATGTCTTTGTTCAGGATAACATTTCATCGTCCGTAAAAGGCGTGTTAAGAGGAGTGCATACCCAGTTAAAGTACCCTCAATCAAAAATAGTATCATGCTTGAAAGGAACCATTTGGGATGTACTTGTAGATTGTCGGATTGGCTCTCCTACATTTGGTAACTGGTATGGGGAGTATTTGACTGCAGATAATCGCAAGCAGCTCTACATACCGCAAGGCGTGGCTCACGGATATTACGTACTTTCTGATGCAACAATTTTGATGAAAGTAACAACTCACTATACCCCCGGAGATGAGATCGGGTTTAAATGGAATGACAAGGAGATTGGCATCAAATGGCCATTGACAGATGCTTTGGAACCAATCCTTGCAGAAAAAGACAAGAACTGGGGCAGTTTTAATGAGATGATGAAGTTATTAGAAAAATCCAGAATTTAATTATTTCTTATGAACATTATATATACCTGTGACAACAATTTTGTTTGGATAATGGGGATATCTATGATATCTTTGTTTGAAAACAATAGAGAGTGTGATACTATCCATGTTTACCTGTTAGGCGATGGAATATCTGAAGATAATAGACTGTCACTTTCTGAAATTGCATCAAAGTATCAGAGGTCTTTTACTCTGATAAATGTTCCAGATTTGAACATCCCAGAGAAGTTGAGTAGTAACAGATGGCCAAAAAGTGCTTTTACCAGAATGTTTGTAGGCGAGTTGATGCCTGCAGGGGTAACTAAGGCTATATATCTTGATTGCGACACGATAATTAGTGGAAACATTCAAGGAATAGAGGCATATATTAAAGATGATATGGCCGTTAGTGGCGTTAAGGACTGTGTGAGCCGCCCCTATAAAGCTAAAATTGGTATAGCAAAAGGTGGAAGCTATATTAACGCAGGTGTGCTGGCAATGAATATTAAAAAACTACGCGAATTTGATATACGTAAGATGATTACAGAGTTTGTAGATAATTATGAGTCTGCTATCAGTTATGCCGACCAAGATATATTAAATGGCATTTTCAAGGGAGAGTTTGGCATATTGCCGCCTCAGTATGATTTGATGACGATGATTAATACCTATACATATAAGGAACTACAGCAGATACGCCACCCGCATAATTATTATAGCGCAGAAGAAATTGAGTTCTCAAAGAAGAATCCCCTGATAATACATTTTACAACAGCGATGTTGAATATTCGACCATGGTGCGAGGGCTCAAAACACTCTTATGCCTGGATGTTTGAGAAATATCAAGCTATGAGCCCTTGGGCAGCTAGGCAAAAGGGCAAATCAAATTTCTCCGCCAATGAGTATAAGATAATCCGAAAGATATTAATGTTACCCAAGCCATTAGCTTATAGGCTGCTTGGCTTAATACACGCTTATCTTAGACCTTGCTATATCATAGCAACATCAAACATAAAGAAATACTTGTGATATAGATACTGGTATAGATAGAATAGTTTATAATAATTTGGATGAGGAAAAATGATAATTACAAAAACCCCATTTAGAATGTCGTTCTTTGGAGGCGGTACAGACATGCCTTCGTTCTTCAACGAGCATGGAGGTGCTGTTATCTCCACAACATTCGACAAATTTTGTTATGTGAATGTGAGACATATGCCTCCATTCCATCCCTATATCTCAGAGTTGGTACATAATCGCTTCGAGCGAGTTAATGACATTGAAGACATTGAGCATCCGCTGATACGTGAGTGTATGCGGCTCCATGATATCCATGAAATTCGCCTGACTTACGAGGGAGATTTGCCAGCACGTACTGGTTTGGGGACCAGCTCGACTTTTGCAGTAGGTATGCTGAATGCTTTCTGTGCCTTAAAAGGTAAGATGATGAGCCATCGCCAACTGGCAGAGGAAGCAATCTGTGTAGAGCGTGATATTTTGAAAGAGAATGGAGGATGGCAAGATCAGGTGGCCGCCGCCTATGGAGGTTTGAACCGTATAGATTTTAAGAGTAATGATTTCTCTGTTCATCCAATCATTATTAGTCCTGAGCGTAAGAAGGAACTGGATGAGAATCTCCTTCTGTTTTATACAGGCGTGCAACGCTTCTCTTCGGAAATTCAGGCTGATACTTTCGGAAAACCTGTTGACAAAACACAGCAACTGAAAGATATGTTAGCATTGGTAGATGAAGCAGAAAAAGTGCTGACTAATAAAGATGCTAGTTTAAATGAGTTTGGAAAACTGCTGGATACCACTTGGAAATTGAAGCGAGGTACAGGGTCTAAGATTAGCAACGGAAGTATTGATGAACTCTATGACATAGCCATTAAGGCAGGCGCTCTTGGTGGCAAATTATTAGGAGCTGGTGGAGGAGGATTCCTATTGTTCTATTGCGAGAAGGAAAGGCAGGAGCATCTAAAGAAGGCTTTGGATAAATTGATGATTGTGCCTTTTAGCTTTGAAAACGACGGTGCACAGGTGCTTTACTATGCGCCACAGAGTTATTCGCCAAGAAAAGAATTCTTATTAAGGTAATTATGGATTTAAGATTAGAGCAGCATATAGACCATCTGATTGACAGGTATCCAAAATTGATTGTATGCAGAGAAGAAATTGTAAAAGCATATGAGTTACTTGAGATTGCCTATAGCAGTGGTCGCAAGTTGTTGGTGTCAGGTAATGGTGGCTCAGCTTCTGACAGTGAGCATATTGTTGGCGAGTTGATGAAAGAGTTTAAACTGAAGCGTAAAGTTTTTAGTGAACAAGCGGAGGCTTTAAAAAAGGTTGATGCTGAATTAGGACAGACATTGGCTGAGCACCTGCAAGGTGCATTACCTGCAATTTCTTTGACAGGTCACTCTTCGCTTACCACAGCGTTTATGAATGATGCCATGCCAGAATTGGTGTTTGCTCAGCAGGTAAATGGCTATGGAAAACCTGGTGATGTGTATCTTGGAATATCAACATCAGGGAACAGCAAAAACGTTCTATATGCTGCTGTTAATGCTAAAGCAAAGGGCTTGAAAGTAATTGGTCTTACAGGTGCGAAGGAAAACAAATTGATGAAGTATGCTGATGTTTGCATACGCGTTCCTGAAACAGAGACATATAAAATACAGGAGTTACACTTGCCTGTTTACCATTGCCTATGTTTGATGTTAGAAGATAGATTCTTCGGTAAATAAAAAACGAAAACATATGAAAGTTGTAATTATGGCAGGCGGACGAGGCACTCGCATCGCAGATCTTTTTCCGGATATACCCAAGCCTCTGATTCCTGTTGACGGAATGCCAATTCTTGAAAGAGAGATAAGATCACTCGCTTCTCAAGGCTTCAGAGATTTGATATTGACTGTTGGTTATCTCTCAGACAAAATAATTGCATATTTTGGAGATGGTAGCCAATTAGGTGTGAAAATTGATTATTTTGTTGAAGAAACACCTCTTGGTAATGCTGGTGCATTATTCCAGTTGCGAGAGAAATTAGGTGATGAGCCTTTTTTCTTACTCAATGCTGATGCGGCTTTTGATGTTGATTTCAATCGTATGTTTGATTTCCATAAAAAGCATGGTGGTCTTGTAACGATATTCACACATCCCAATTCTCATCCGTATGATAGCGGATTGATTATCGCTGACAAAGACGGACGTGTTGAGAAGTGGCTTAGTAAGGAAGATGAACGGCCACAATGGTATAATAATCGGGTGAATGCAGGTCTTCATGTAATTGACCCGAAGGTTCTTAAACTAAGCCTAAAGAACCTGGAGATAGATCCAACGACTGGTTATCCCAAGGGTAAGGTTGACTTGGACCGCCAGATACTCAAACCATTATGCGGAACAGGAAAGATGTTCTGTTATGACAGTCCGGAATATGTGAAGGACATGGGAACACCTGAGCGTTTCCACCAGGTGGAAGCGGATTATAAGAATGGAGTTGTACAGGCAAAGAATCTTCATAACAAGCAGAAGGCCATTTTTCTGGATCGTGATGGTACAATTAATAAATATGTAGGGTTCCTTCGCAATATTGACGATTTCGAATTGATTGAGGGAGTATCTGAAGCCATTAAAAATATTAATCAAAGCGGTTATCTGGCTATTGTTGTTACCAATCAGCCTGTTATAGCTCGAGGTGAAGTAACTTGGGATGAACTGCATGAAATACACAAGAAGATGGAAATACTTCTTGGCAAAGATGGAGCCTATATTGATGGTATCTATATATGTCCTCATCATCCAGATAAGGGCTTTGAAGGAGAACGCCCAGAATATAAGTCTGATTGCGACTGCAGAAAACCAAAACCAGGTTTGCTGCTGCAAGCAGCCAAGGATTACAACATCAACCTTAGCGAAAGCTATATGATTGGAGATAGCAAAAGAGATGTTGAAGCAGGAAAGGCAGCAAGTTGTAAAGACTCAATTTTGATTGAAACAAATAAGGAGAATGCTTTACTGGAAGTGTGTGATAGTATTGTCTGAATGTAGTGAGATAGAAATCTGACTATAATTAATAAAGAAATGTAAGAATGGAAAATTATTTAGTATCTATTGTTGTGCCAATATATAAGGTACCGGAGTGTTATCTTCGTCAATGTATAGAAAGTTGTATCAATCAGACTCTTAAAGAAATAGAGATTATACTAGTTGATGATGGATCACCAGATGATTGCGGTAAGATTTGTGATGAGTATGCTGCAAAAGACAAACGCGTTAAAGTGATTCATAAACAGAATGGTGGTTTAGCTGCTGCTAGAAATTCTGGGCTTAATGCGGTGAGTGGTGAAACCATGATGTTCCTTGATGGAGATGATTTTTTGGATAAAGATTGCTGTAAAATTACATACAATCTACTTGTTGAAAAGAATGTGCAGATTGTATTATTTGATCAACAATTGGTTTATCAGACGTCAGTTAAACCGTCGCCAGTATGCTACAAAGACTCAGAGATGTTTAGTTCAAATCTTGAGTGCAGAGATTTGCAGGCACGTATTCTTGATTTTAATGGTTGGGTTGGAACATCTACAAGTAAACTTGTCAGAATGGATTACCTGAAGAAAATTGGTTTTAAAACAGATTTCGGACTTAGACAAGGAGTGGAAGGATTTATCTCAAATATTGTTTTATTTGAACATGCGGAATCGGCATTCTATATTCATCAACCTTATTATAACTATGTTTATAATGATACAAGTATAACCCATACACCTAATATTGAAAACAATAGGTTACTTATTAAAGGTATGGAATACTTAGAAAGTTATGCCAATACTCATCCTGTTACTCCTTCATATAGAAGAAATCTATTAAACAGAATATTGTATTTAGTTATTACAGCTGCAATACAAGGTTGTTTTAATCCAGCCAATCCGATGACGTATAAGGAGCAAGTTCAATGGTATTCGGATTATTTAAATAATGATCTCATTAAAAAAGCTTTTATCGAAGCTGATCGTGTAGGTTTAAATGGTCAGAGAAAGGTTGTACTTTTTTTGATTGAACATAAATTGTTTAGAGGATTGCAATTGCTTGCTTATCTCAGAAAGTTACAATTAAAAAAACGATAGATGAAGGAATTTATATAATCACAAGTGATGGAAGTTATCAAAACAAAAATAGATGGTGTTGTAATCATCGAACCTAAGGTGTTTAAAGATGCGCGTGGGTATTTCTTTGAATCATTCTCGCAGAGAGAGTTCGAGGAGAAAGTGCGTAAGATTAATTTTGTTCAGGACAATGAGAGTATGTCGAGCTATGGTGTAATGCGTGGTTTGCATTTCCAGCGACCACCATACACACAGAGCAAACTGGTGCGTTGCGTAAAGGGTGCTGTGCTTGATGTGGCTGTGGATATTCGTAAGGGTAGTCCTACTTACGGACAGCATGTGGCTGTAGAACTTACCGAGGATAATCATCGCCAGTTCTTTGTGCCAAGAGGTTTCGCCCATGGTTTTGCAGTACTCTCAGAAACAGCAGTGTTCCAGTATAAGTGCGATAACTTTTATCATCCTGAGGCTGATGGCGGCATCTCAATTGTCGATGACAGTTTAGGTATAGATTGGAAGATTGATGCCGAGAAGGCACTGCTGTCGGATAAAGACACTAAGCATGTACTCTTGAAGGATTTTGATAGTCCCTTTGATATTAATATTTCGCTTTACTAAAACAAAATGAATTATCGTGCAAACCGAGAGGAGAGCCAAGTTTTTTTTGCTTTTCCGAGGTGCTACCGATGATGCATAAACGAACCAAGAGAAGTTTATGAACATACTTGTAACAGGTGCCAACGGACAGTTGGGCAACGAGATGCGTATTGTGGCTAAGAACACAAACGATAACTACATTTTTACGGATGTGAATGAGGTTGAGGGACTTGAAACCACCTACCTTGATATCACCGATATTGATGCCATCCGTAAAATGGTTAAGGAGTATGATGTAAATGCCATTGTTAACTGTGCTGCATGGACAAATGTGGATGCTTGCGAGACTGACGAGAAGTTGGCAGCATTGGCTGAGAAACTAAATGCTGATGCCCCAGAGAACCTAGCCAAGGTAATGAAGGAGGTAGATGGTTGGTTAATTCAGATATCTACTGATTATGTATTCGGTAAAGAGCCCTACAACGTGCCATGTGGTCCTGACCAGAAAGGAACACCAACAGGCGTATATGGAACTACTAAGCTTCATGGCGAGCAGAAAATAATCGCTACTGGCTGCAAGTACGTAATTATCCGTACAGCATGGCTATATTCTGAGTTCGGCAAGAACTTCTGCAAAACCATGCTGAATCTTACAGCCACAAAACCTGCTCTGAAGGTGGTATTCGATCAGGCAGGCACGCCTACCTATGCACTCGACTTGGCCAATGCCATCGTAACCATCCTGCAAAAACCACAGGTAGGTGTATTCCACTTTAGTAATGAGGGTGTATGCTCGTGGTATGATTTTACACAGATGATAGCCAAGATTGCGGGGAATAAGAGCTGTGATATTCAGCCTTGCTATAGTTCTGAATATCCGTCACCTGTTACTCGCCCGTCATATTCAGTCTTGGATAAACGTACCATCAAGGAAACTTTTGAAGTGAAAGTGCCTTATTGGGTGGATTCATTAGAAAAATGTATAGCTAACTTACAGGACAAATAATAATCTTTATGAAAGGTATTGTATTAGCAGGCGGATCAGGTACTCGCCTTTACCCTATTACGAAGGGAATCTCAAAGCAGTTGATTCCGATTTTCGACAAACCGATGGTGTATTATCCCATCTCAGTATTAATGCTGGCAGGTATCAGGGATATACTTATTATCTCTACACCTGACGATCTTCCCGGTTTCAAGCGTCTATTAGGTGATGGCAGCAACTATGGAATAAATTTCGAATACGCAGAGCAACCTTCACCCGATGGACTTGCCCAGGCATTCATTATAGGCGAAAAGTTCATAGGTAACGATGCTACCTGCTTAGTGCTGGGTGATAATATCTTCAATGGCAATGGCTTTACTTCCCTTCTCAAGAAAGCAGTGGAAGATGCAGAGCAGAATAACAAAGCAACAGTCTTTGGCTATTGGGTGTCTGATCCTGAACGCTATGGTGTCGCAGAATTCGACAAGGATGGAAATTGTCTGAGTATCGAAGAAAAACCAACCAAGCCCAAGAGCAACTATGCAGTAGTTGGTCTTTACTTCTATCCGAACAAAGTCGTTGAGGTTGCCAAGAATATCAAACCCTCTGCCCGTGGTGAACTGGAGATCACCACTGTCAACCAAGAATTCCTGAAAGAAGGTAATCTGAAAATTCAGACACTTGGTCGAGGTTTTGCATGGCTTGATACCGGCACGCATGATAGCCTTGCTGAGGCATCAACCTATATAGAGGTGATAGAGAAACGACAAGGCTTGAAGGTTGCATGTCTCGAAGGCATTGCTTACCGCAAAGGTTGGATTGACGAAGATAAGATGCGCCAGTTGGCACAACCAATGTTGAAGAATCAATATGGACAATATCTTTTGAGTGTGATTGATGAAATCAAAAGGACGGGGGATCCCAATATTTAATTAAAGTATAGACATGAAACGCAATATCGTCATTACTGGTGGCGCAGGCTTTATAGGAAGTCACGTGGTGCGCCTTTTCGTGAACAAGTATCCTGATTATCACATCATCAACCTCGACAAGTTGAC
>AUXO014083443.1_pt1 | contig 19237 bp, 21 predicted proteins | sample 768731 | NCBI WGS metagenome assembly AUXO01 (sample SAMN02715735, study PRJNA202380) | gut metagenome | biome: sheep rumen | host: Ovis aries | place: New Zealand: Palmerston North
CCCGAAATGATTGATTCTTTGTATGTGTCCATAATCTAAGTTTATTGCAGCGAGAAACCGCCGTCAATTAAAAGATTCGTACCTGTCATCCACTTGGTGGCATCCGACAGCAAGTACACAATGGCACTGGCTATCTCGTCAGGACGACCATAACGACCCAGCGGATAACGTTTCATTTCTTCATCCAACTGTTCCTGCGTAATGGAAGTGTTTTTGTAGATGTTGGTCTGGGTAATACCGGGGTTTACCGTGTTTACGCGAATCTTACGTGGTGCAAGTTCCAGTGCCAACGATTTCACAAATCCCACCAATGCAGATTTGGATGCGCCATACAGCCCATTGCCAATTGCTCCATTGAACACGCCTGCCATGGAACTGGTATATACCAGGGCGGCTTCCTTATTGAAGCGCTTGTTCTGAAGCAGAATCTGGGTCAGGCGTATCGGGGCTACCGTGTTGATGCCAAGTATCTTTTCAACATCAGTACGTTCTCCAAACTGTGTTAAGATAGTCTTGATGATTCCGGCATTGCTTACAAAGCCGTCAAGTTTTGGCAACATCCCTACCAACTCCTGCAGGGCTGCATCATCGGTCAGGTTGGCCACATACATCTGGTGTCCTTCCCCTTCGAGCATCCCCAGCGTTTCCGCCAAGGATGTCTCGTTGAGGTCGGTGATATGTACGGTGGCCCCAAGACCGGCACACTGGATGGCTGTCGCCCGTCCGATGCCGGAGCCTGCACCCGTGATGAAGATGGTCTTACCTGTTAATGAAAACGGATTCTCCATTATTTTCGTTTCTTTTCTACAAGTTCAAACAGACTCTGCACAGTAATGGAATGACGCAGTTCGTCAAAAGTCAAAGTCACTCCATAACTCTTATCCACCATATTCAATATGGATAGTCCAATCATAGATGACCATTCATCCAAATCATGAAACGCGGTTTCTGCGGTGATTTCACTGGGATCAGTATCATCAAACTGATCTGCAAAGTTCTTTACGAATTCATTAATTTCCATAATTATTATAGATTAAAAATACTTGATTATTTGTTCTCGTTTCTCAAAATATGTTTTTTTGAAGATTGAAAAATACACATCAATGTCTGATTCTCCTATAACTTCTGCTCCAAATATTTTATGAGTTTTCTGAACCTTTTTATTGTCCTTCCTTACATCAAAAATTGATAAATCAAGATTTATGTCCTCGAACATGGTATCATGAAGTATCATATATGTTGCCAATGCGACATTTGGTTCGCTATTAGGTTTACATATCCAACTTCCTTCAGTTCCATAATATTCAAAGATATTGTAAACTCTGTTTACGCCAATAGGCTCACCATCCTTGAAATAAATAAAATAATAGTCTCTTCCTTCTGCTTCACGCTCTTTATACTTTTTCATCCACTCAAGTTGCTTTGCAATACTATTGTCTGTTGAGTGAATAAATCGAGTATGCCAAGTATCTGTACGTAGAGACAGTATAAACCCCGCATCATTTTCATTTACAAGGCGATAATTCAAGCCATATCTTTCTCCTTGAAATTCTGGTTTTAACAATCTATTCATTGTTGTTGTTCTCTAAAAAATTAAAATAACGTTATATATTCCGCTTTCGGATAGACCTCGCAGATCGGACTGTTTCACACAATCAGAGAGCAGTGAGTAGTCCACCGGAATCAGATGGTTCACAATACTGTCTGCCTTCACAGACTTTCCGGCTTTGATGGCCGCCTTCTTCGACTTTTCCTTGTCACGGCTGACCATATACACTGTGGCGTTTCCGAAAGACGCGAAAATGGCTGACACATTCGCGCCCATGGTCCCGTTGGCTCCCACCACAGTGACTGTTTTAATTTTCATACGCTATTAATTTTGATTATGGATTTGCTTATACTATTACGTCTCTCTGAAATTTAAGAACTCCTCATAGTCTCTAATATAATCTTCTTTTTGATACACCTCACTGGCCATTACCATTGCAACAGCACCTGAGGAAAAATCAACGAGGTCACGCCACATACCGGGTTTTACATATAACCCTTGATAAGGACGGTTAAGTAAAAAAGAACGTTTACACTTGCCATCATCCAGTGTTACTGTGAAAGAACCGGATGCAGCCACAATCAACTGCTCCAATTCTTTATGGGCATGAGCACCTCGGCCCTCGCCTCCTGGAATATCGTACAGGTAATAAACACGCTTCACGTCAAAAGGCAAGGTAACGCCATTCTCAATAACAGTAAGATTACCTTTTCGGTCACTATGATGTTTGTCCAACTCCACCATAGAGCAATCAAATACATTATATTTCGCCATTACGTTTCAGTTTTAAAAATTCATCATAATCACGAATATAGTCATTGACATCATAATGGATAGAACCGAACTCTAATGCCAATGAATTGGTGGAGAAATTTTCCATCTCACGCCAAAGACCAGCTGGCACATAAAGACCGTAGTACGAACGATTCAAAGTGAATTTTTTTCTATTCTCTCCATCATCTACAACAACATCAAAAGCCCCAGAAAGGGCTACAATGAACTCTTGGTTCTGCCTGAACACATGACCGCCACGGGCTTCGCCACCGGGAACATCATAAATCCAATATGTACGTTTGATTTCAAACGGAATATGGTTAAGCTGCTCCACAAAGGAAAGATTCCCGCGAGGATCTGTGAACTTAGGGAGTTCTATTATTCTAACGTCTTCAATCGTCATAATATCACTTCTTGGGTTATTGTTTGTAGCGGAAAGAATCAGAGTCAATCTCTTCTTTCTTCTCATCAATCACTCTCAAAAGATACTGGCCATACTGGTTTTTAAGCATGGGTTTGGCTAGTTCACGCATACGCTCCTCTGTTATCCAGCCGTGGCGGTATGCAATACCTTCCAAGCAAGCCACTTTCAACCCCTGACGTTTCTCTATAGTCTCCACAAAGTTGGAAGCTTCCGCCAAACTATCGTGCGTGCCGGTATCCAGCCAGGCAAAACCGCGTCCAAATACCTGCACCTTCAATTCGCCATCCTTCAAGAACTCTTGATTGACGGTTGAAATCTCCAACTCTCCACGGGCAGAAGGCTTGATATGCTTGGCTACATCCACTACCTTGTTGGGGTAGAAGTAAAGTCCTACCACAGCATAGTTGCTCTTTGGTTTGGAGGGTTTCTCCTCAATGCTCAGGCAGTTGCCTTGCTTATCAAACGCCGCTACACCATACCGCTCCGGGTCTGATACCCAATAGCCAAAAACCGTGGCCTTCTGGTTCACCTCTGCATCTATAACAGCCTTGCGTAGAAGACCAGTAAAGCCACTTCCATAGAAAATGTTGTCACCCAGCACCAAACAAGCGGAGTCATTGCCTATGAACTTCTCACCAATGATGAACGCCTGAGCGAGTCCATCAGGTGAAGGCTGCTCAGCATACTCAAAATGTACACCATAGTCTGAGCCGTCGCCCAGCAGACGCTTGAAGCCCGGAAGGTCATAAGGTGTAGAGATAATCAGAATGTCCCTTATCCCTGCCAGCATTAGAGCACTGATGGGATAATAAACCATAGGTTTGTCATAAATAGGCAGAAGTTGCTTACTGACTCCCTTCGTGATTGGATAAAGGCGCGTTCCAGAACCGCCAGCTAATACTATACCTTTCATCGGTTTATAATTTTAATGTTATCTATTCTTATACTGTTCATCATAATACTTTTGATAGTCACCAGAAGTTACATTGTCAAGCCATTCCTGGTTATCCAAATACCACTTAACGGTCTTTTCAATGCCCTCTTCAAATTGTAAACTGGGCTCCCAACCAAGTTCCTTTTGGAGTTTGGTACTGTCAATTGCATAGCGCAAATCGTGACCAGCACGATCTGTGACGTATGTAATCAAGTCCATGTCAGCCCCTTCGGGTCTGCCTAACAAGCGGTCAACTGTGTTGATAAGGACTTTAATAATCTCAATATTCTTCCACTCGTTAAATCCGCCTATGTTATAGGTCTCAGCAATCTTACCATTATGGAAGATGGTATCAATTGCACGTGCATGGTCAACCACATAAAGCCAGTCACGAACATTTTCACCCTTACCATAGACAGGAAGCGGTTTGCGATAACGGATGTTGTTAATAAAGAGGGGTATCAACTTCTCAGGGAACTGATAAGGGCCATAGTTATTAGAGCAGTTGGTAACGATTGTAGGCATTCCAAAAGTATCGTGGAACGCACGCACAAAGTGGTCTGAACTTGCCTTGGCAGCACTATATGGACTGTGAGGCTGGTACTTCAAGTCTTCTGTGAAGAATTTCTCTCCGTATGCAAGGTGATGCTTACCACTTGATGCCTTTGTGGTAAAAGGTGGTTCAATTCTTCTGGATTTGTCATCTGCAAAGCTCCATACACTTCATCAGTAGAGATATGGTAAAATCTGCACTGGATTCTTTCGCCCCTTCCTTCTGCCGTTTCCCCGTTTGACGGGGACACCATCACATACTTTTCAGGCAGAGTCTCCCAATAGGCCTTGGCAGCCTGGAGGAGGCTTAAAGTTCCCATCACATTGGTTTGTGCAAAAGTGAAGGGATCTTTGATAGAACGGTCAACATGACTTTCCGCTGCAAGATGAATGATGCCATCCACATGCTCCTCCTGCATCAGTTTCAAAACACCCTCAAAGTCACAGATGTCCATCTTGACAAACTTGTAGTTAGGTTTGTTTTCAATATCCTTCAAGTTTGCGAGATTACCTGCGTATGTGAGCTTATCCACATTATAGATATTATACTGTGGGTATTTGTTCACGAACAAACGCACCACATGACTTCCTATAAAGCCCGCTCCACCTGTAATAATAATGTTCGGCATTTTTTGATAAAAAATTAGTTGTTAGCTGTTGTTAGGCATTTTTTTATAGTATATTCGTATTTCTTCATTTGATTCCACCAGTTATACTCCTCTAACACTGCTTTTCTTCCGTTTTGCCCCATTAAATAAGCTTCTTCTTTATGCTCTACTAGGTATCGTATTGCTTTCTCAACGCTTTCAGTGTCATTTGGGTCTGCACAGACTCCGCATTTATATTTTTCCACCAAGTTTCTATATAAAGGCACATCTGAAAAAATAACGGGTAATGCCGCCTCCATGCTCTCAAAAATCTTTATTACACCTAAAGACCCGTCCCATCCACCAAAATCCCTTAATGTATTAGACATAGTGGAGCGGTTAAAATAAGTTTTTAATTCTGAAGACTTAAAGCCGTTTACAAATTCAACATTTTTCCAGTATGGATGCTGCATTATTGAAGTATCTCCATCTATTTTCCCTACTAAGAGATAATGAACTTGTGGAATCTTACATAAAGCATCCATAAAGACATTCTGTCTACTATTCTCATATATTGTTCCTTCGTATATAATAACATCATCCCTTGACATATAATCACTTTTTTCAAGAGTGTAGTTTGGGTTTGGTATGGGATAATTGGTGAGCAGATGGATATTTTTCAACTTGTATTTCCTCTCCAGATTTTCTACGAACTCCGGGGTGACTGTAAATATAGCATCATAATGAGGGAAAAAATTACTTATCATTCGCTTAAAATACCAAGAAAAAAACTTCCTAAACAAAAAGGGGAGATAATCTTTATGAAGGATCATGTCTGGATAGTACTCCCGCATATTGAAAAAAACTATCTTTCCTTTCTTTTTAAAATGCTTTACTAATCCAACATGTTCTGGGTCTTGTAATTGATATATATCTGCGTCTATTTTGTCTGCTATTTCCAGCACTGCCTTTGATGATTTTAGAAATCGTTCAATTCTATTCTTCGGGATATAGTGTGTGGAATATATCCGTATACCTTCAACGCATTCATCAGGTGCGGAATCACAAACGACTATAGAAACTTTATGACCATTCGCTACCAGCCCACGGCCTTGGCGGTGATATATCAAGGAATCATCTCTTGAATATAGCCCTGTAATAAAACAAATATGAGCCATTTTTAGAACTTATTAAAGAAATCCATAATCCGCTGAGTTTGAACACTTACTGTTTTATTTTTCAGAATAAACTCTTTCGCCTTTTCTCCAATAGCTTTTCTGTCTTCTACTCTCATATTTAGAATATAATTCAATGTTTTTGCTATGGTTTCAACAGAATCGTCTTTTGCAGTTATCACATATTTATAATACTCCTCTGGGATGCCAGACATCTTGCATATAACAACAGGTTTCCCTGCAAGCATATATTCAACGAGTTTGCTTGGAAACATATATTTTGTCAATTGGGGGCTATCTTTATCTGATCTCGGGTTTATCAATATATCCGCTTCATTCTGTTTCTTAAAAACTTCTTTTTTTTCTATCGCTCCATAAAAAACGATTCTGGAGTCTTTTTTTGAATTTTCCTCAATATATGACGATAACGGTCCAATGCCCGTTATTCCTAGTGAAAAATCGTTTCTTTCAAGATAGGGCATTATATCTATCAATTTCCTTATTCCGTGATGGTCACTTAAAGCACCCGTATATAAAACTTTAAGGTTACTTAATGCTTCTGTATTTTCATCTTTACTTTGCTCAAGGGGGGTACTATCGATTATACATTCCATGATAATATAGTGCTCTTTTTGAAGCCCTAAATAATCCGCCATTTGTTTTGTAAACAGAATAAAGAGGTCATTTTTAACTGCCATCTTCTCCGCAAAATAATTTAACCAATAACCCGCAGACAATTTAGATGTTGGGAAGAAAATATCAGGTATCGTTTGACATATTACAACTTTTTCGCCAAATTTCAATTTCAGCAATCTAGTTACTGCTACATGATGAAATACCATGTATGGTATAATTATATATACTTTTCCATCCTTTCGTTTTATAATATGCTTGGCCTCATTATATAGATGTCGGACAATCGACAATTGTTTTATTCCTACAATATTCAGGAATCCCACAGATGTAACCGATTCTTCTTTGTCTATTTGGCGCCTGAAACTGATTTTAGGCAACCGTGGATACGACGGTACATCTGGTGCTGTTATGACATCCAAATCTATTCCTTCTTTCTGACGTAAGCCCTTTATAACAAACTCTGAGGTTTTATATATATCAAGGCCATATCCAGAAAATTGACTTACTATGTCCTTTGTACAAAAAGAACCAATATATAATATGTGCATAAAGATTAAATTTTTTATGATGTTATCATTGTGTTATTTTCACTTTATCTGTCTCATGGTTTACATCTGATTTTTTTCGGTTCTCGCTCTTATATTATTTAATAGAATCGCATCATTCTTAATATAAGAATCATAGATATGTGAAAAATACAATAATGATATTAGGCGAAAACCGCCACTATTTAGTAAGAATATTCCTTTGAAATTCGCTATCAAAAACACAAATATGTATAAAATAAAAAAACCATCCTTTTTACATCTTTTTCTGAGGCGTTTAAAATTATGAAAGATTAAAGAATATAATAAAAAACAATAAAGTATTCCACCATAAAATAGTTGATTGAAATAACCCACATCTGAATGGACACCTTTTTTATTACCCATTATTTGGAACCCATCACCTATTATCATTCCACCAAATGAATCTGGATGAATAAATCCACGACCCATTAATGCGTCGTATGTTCTTGAGCCGCTCAAATCACCTTCTTCCTGGACTTCATTAATTTCATCAAAGAACTCCATTACAAATGTCAAGCTGTCATCAGAGACGACTCCCTTGCTCAGTAGATAGGTAACACCCGTTAGAAATAATAATACAACAACGACCAATGATAAAATGGAACCTATTCTTTTTTTACGATAAATATAAATAAACAATCCTATTATTGCTATAATGATACCTGTTCTGGCATTTAGCATGATAGATAAGAACATAATTGGATAAAACAGAATAAACCACTTTTTTTCATCTATAAATGCCAATCCTAATGCCAGAATTGCGCCTTGTATCATTCCGTAGGAGCCTACCAAGTCTTCAGAAAGTCCAAATCCCCTAAAATCTACATTATTTAAAAAAGAATCTTGAGACAAATAGGACAAGTTGTATTTTACATAATAACCAAATCCAGGGTCAATTATGCATACAGTTGTTATCAGGGCTCCTACGCTACCTAAAATAAGAATACTATTAATAAGTACCTTTGAATTATCTTCGTGAGGAAAATATCTCTTTATTATTATGACAATTGTCAATGGTATGAAAAAAATTTCCAAAATTGCTGTAATTGCGCTTCTTAACATTGCTGGATCTCCGCCAACAATCGTTCGAAATACAATAAAGCCAAAAATCATCCAGCATAACGTTTGTTCCTTTTTAAAAATCTTAAATAAAGTTTTATACAATGGAAGGAAAGAAACAAGTGTTACTCCTAATAGCAAATAAAGGAATTTAATACTACCCAAACCCGCCAACAATCTGAACAATGGGTTGTGGACAAATATATATAGTATTATTACAAGAATAATATACTTAACCGATTTTGACATAAGCTATCTATCGCATTAAGAGATTTCTAACTTTACGAAACGCCATATAGCAACTCGGAGATAGATGGAAAAGACGATACTTGAATTGTCTCAAATAAGGATTATAAGACTTGTTTTCATAGTACTTGTCAAAACTGTTTTTTATAAACTTTCGTTTTTCTTTATCTATAGCATTATTCACTGCAGAAACGTAATAGCCTATGGCTGTTTCCAGCACTTCTCTTTCAAAAAGATATGCAACATCTGTAAATCCTTGCTCAAAAACATCTTTGCTCAAGTCACCTAATTCATCAAAAACTCCTAATCCTTTTTGGTTAAATGTTGATAGTGTACTGCCCGGGCGGAACATTCTGTAATAATAAAGTGATTTATCTATTGTCGCTATTTTCTCTACGTTATGAAGAACTACCCTATCAAAATACACATCCTCATATATTTGCCCTACTTTAAATCTTTGGCCACCAATAACACTTCGTTTCCACAACTTGTTCCATACTTCAGTTCTTACATTCATAGATTTATCCATCAATCCACGATAAAAGGACTCTTTTGAGTGTACCTCTATTTTACCACTATCTTGGGCTGTTTTCTCATGATGGTCTTCGTAAATATATGTTATTCCGCATGTTGCAATATCGACATTTGCCGTTTTTAATGTATTATAAAGTTCGTATATCATACTGTTTTCCATCCAGTCGTCACTATCAATGAAAATAACATACTCACCTGTACATTTATCCAAACCAATATTTCGTGCTGAAGAAAGACCGCCGTTTGTTTTATGGATTACAATTATTCGATTATCTCTCATCGCATAATTATCACATATACTCGGACAGTTGTCAGGCGAGCCATCATCCACTAAAATTATCTCCAAATTTTTGTATGTTTGTTCCAATATGCTATCAAGACACTTTGGCAAGTATGCCTCAACCTTATATACAGGAACAATAACGCTTATTTTATCCATGTTTATTTTTTTACAGTTTTTATGATATTTTTCGCAAATCCACAAGCTGGTTTCCAAGACGGGTGGAACCTGAATATTATCAGATATAGCAAATTTGGTATTACCAAACAAATTACTGCTATTGCAGCAATAAGGGCAAAGCCATCAAAATTCACAAACGAGCACAATGAAAATGTAAAAAATGATACTATACTGATAATCCCTATATATGCCAACTGAGAAATTATAAACTTCAAGAAACTATAACCCTTAAAGTAATAATGAAATACAATATACCCTCCATAGCCATGTCCTAGCAAAAGAATTGTAGTTATCATTGCAATCAGAATTCCGTTTACTCCCCATAGCCATCCAAACAAAAAGCTAAGTGCAAGATTACATAAAGCTTCTATAATAACCCTATATCTTCCCTGCCACCAAAGTCCTGCTCCGTCCTTATATAAAGCAATGACATCAGATAAGCAAAGTAAAACGAAATAAAGACATATTAGAACTACCGTGGTTATTGGAAACATCAAGCTTTCTCCCATCCATATTTTCATAAATGGCTGGAACAAGCATATTAGGCATGTAGCGCACCAACCAGAAATCCACATGTAAATGAGGTACATCGCATTGAAATCTGAGTGATTTTTCTCGACGCTTTCTGAAGCCACGCTATTTCCAACAGTTGCTCTTATAGAATTTGGTATTTGATACAGGAATTGATGTATCGCATCCATAATATAAAAATAGTTCCCATATTTGGCAATTGTAACCAAGCCCAGAAACATAGATATGATTATGTTAGAAAATGTATTCCTGGAGGTTGAACATACTTTTTGCAAAGCTATTCCCTTAACATGCTTCCAAATTGCCTTTTTTTCTTCGTCTGATACTATACCTCCTACAATAATGTCTGGATACCGTTTCTTCGTAATATAATTCGTCCAAAGATTATCCGCTACCGTAAAAAACGGAAGTACAATAATGTAGCAGTAATAGTTTGAGGTTGTTACAAGCAGTATTATTTGTATTATGCTAGTTAAAACAAAAACGATAGAATTTATATTACTTAATATATCGCTTCGCTGATATGCTGTCAGGAGTGCCTTTTTATGCGCAAAAAAGAGATAACTTAAGGCTGTATTCGATAGATATATAAAATAGATGACAAAAATATTAACTCCCTCTGGTAGTTCTCCTTTAATTATATGCGGTATAAAGGGAGAGAATGCCATTCCACCTATTAATACAAAAGCACCTACACCTATATAAATCCTTTTATACAGATTTAAGAGTGCGCATACTTTCTGCTTATTTCCTTCTGCTATTGGTTTATACATACTATAAACTAACGCACTTCCAAATCCAAGCTCTGACAGATTAAGCACCATTAAAATTGATGTAAATAGTCCGCCTAATCCTAGGAATTTCTCTCCTAAATAGTAAACAATTAAAGTTCGAGTAATGAACGGGAGGATCATTTGTACTATCCTATTGAAAAATCCTGCCATTATATTTCGGACTCCGTTTTTACTACGACTATCCATTATAATTACTCTATAAAATTTACTAGTTTACAAAATACCAGTGCCGCCCGTAGCATACAATGTGTCTCCTATTACAACATTTCCCATACTACTTACCAAACAAACGGCCAAATTACCAATCTCTTGAGGTGATTCAAATCGCCCTATGGGTTGTTCCATACAATTCAAGTCGCTTTTTGCGTCCATACACATCATTGGTGTGGCAGTTTTACCAGGTGCAATTGCATTTACTATTATTTTGTGCTTAATCAGTTTACTTGCTAAGCCTATTGTTAATCCCTTCACAGCCCATTTGGACATCTGATAAGGGCCCCAGGCTGGTTTTAATGCAGAAGATGATGAAATATTCAAGATATTAGCTTTTACTCCATTCTCAATCCAGTATTCACTCATGAACTTCGACATGAAAAACATGCCCTTTACGTTCACATTCATAATATTGTCAAATAAGTCTTCTGTTATATCCCACATGTCAACCTTCTGCGTCAAACCTGCCGAATTTACAAGAATATCAATCGTTGTATCGGGAAATAGGTCAAGAGCTTCTTTTATTTTTACTGGAAGTTGTTCTACGTTCTTAACATCCAACTGTAGTGCCTTTACATTTTTATCTTGTAATTCAGCTACTGCTCTATTGAGTTTTTCTTGGGTTGTTCCGCAAATAATTACATTTGCCCCTGCTTGTAGAAAGGCATGTGCAATTGCCTTACCAATACCAGAACTTCCTCCTGTTATTAAAGCACAGCGGCCTGCTAATAATTTATCTGTATAAACTGGTTCAGCAATAGGGACTAACTCAGTTCGTGTTCGTATACGCCCCTTAAACTTTTTATATATACTCTTTATCAGCATTTTATTTTTTTATGATGTTTTTAATTTTAGTAACCGCGTCCTGTCCTATAAGCGATATCACTGCGTCTTTCGCTTTTCTCTCAAATTTTTGATAGTCTGAATGTATTATATTCCTGATAAGCCTTACTGCCTCACTTTCCTGCTCGGTTGACGGGAATAATTCAAACACTATTGGTTGTTCTGTAAGCTGAGGATTAACAAATTCATCTACGTTCAATAGATACTCTTCTTTGTTTTCAGCCTTCAGATATTTGAATCCCAAATCCTCTGCAAAGTGTTTTATCAAACTTCTAGATTGATCGCCATAATGATGAGCTGCAGCGATATGGGCATCAGCTTCCTCACCAAATCTTCCACCTGCCGTATAAGGATTCCTGAACTGCTGTCCTCGTCCGTTATTGACAATTATCAGTCGGATGTTATTTCCTATATGCCGGTTGCCCAAGGCGTTCATATCATAGAAGAACGCCAAATCACCAACAACTCCAAAATATAGCTGCTCGGGGTTTGCCAAAGACGCTCCCACTAAGGAAGAAACACAACCATCAATCCCAAAGCCTCCAGTATTGCAATAACCCAAAATTGACTGTGCGCCATCTGCACCAAAATAATTCCAAGATCTAAGTGAGTTTTGGATGCCAAAATGGATAATGGCATTGACAGGCAATTTGGGTAATGTCTGTTGCGCAACCCAGATATTCGAGAACGGCAGTTCCGGCATTTTTTCCCTTATTTCATTCAGTTCCTTATGCCAATCCTCAATAAAAGTATTATGTTCTCTATTGCACTTGTAGCCATTGCATTTCGTGAAGAATTCCAGTTCCTTCATCTCAAAGACGCTGGTCAGGTGACCAAATGTATCTCTAATCTGGCCATCCTCGTTTACGCGCCACACATCTTTTGAATTGATATTCTGGAAGTCGGTACCATACACATGACCAATATATATCATCAAGTCAAGGTTACAACACTTAGCTAAGTACTCTCTTTGCGCTATCAGTAAATTGGGGAACACGCTATACCTCCCTCTGTAATTGCTATCTTGTTCAACCAAGACCACGGCATTGTACTTTTCGCAGAATTCCTCAACGGTTGATTTTAATTCTTCACTCCATTTGCTATGAGCCGCAACAAATATCGCTACACGTCCATTGGGTATAGCAGGAAAATCATCTTCTTTATAATAGCGTTTTATAACATTAACCTCCGGCAACTTTTCAACCTCAAACTTCCCGGAATATGAGTTGGTTATATTGATGTGTACCGGACCACCACCATTACGACGCAACTCTAAAAGTGCTTCGTTAATGAGAGTAGTGTATTCGTTCTTCTCTGTTTCATTGTGTATGTTGGGCAACTGGAGGCTATATTTAGCAATGTCGTTAGGCAATGACCTCCTGTCAATCAGTTGCGGTAAATTATGCCCTATACCAGCAATATCCTTGGTAGCAGTTATTGCCAAAATGGGAAGTTTTCTATAATATGCCTCCGTCAGACCAGGCATATAGTTTCTGGAGGCTGTAGCACCCGTACAGGTGATAGCTACAGGCTCACCACTCTCCTCAGCCAGGCCACAAGCTATATAGGCCGCAGACCTCTCATCAACTGAGGAGTACATCTCAAACTCTCCGTCGTACTGCATACTTGCAACAACAGGTATGTTAGCAACACCAGGACTTGTTATCACTTTCTTAATGCCATGTGCTTTCATTAACGCCAGAAGCAATTGGACATTCACATCATTGGAGTATTTCGTATCCATAAGAACTGAATTATTTGTTTCCATTGCCCTGGCCTTTACTGACTCTAAATCAACCAGTAGAAGCGTCGGGCAATCTTATCTAAAAACTTGCTTAATTTTCTTATGCGCTTATCAAACCTCTCGGAGCAATTGTACTCAATCCATTCCGATGGCAGGATGCGACAATAGTTCTTGATGGCAGGAAGTATTTTACCTCCCCCCACTGCGCATAAGAAGCTGTCTCTTTGAGGATTACCGGGCAGCCCCTTGTATAACTTAGGATTGTATTTCAAAACGAAATCTTTATCAGATTTTCTCATTGTCATATTCTTGATGCGTTTGACTGCATCATAACCTTTTTCTGTATTACAGATGATTGTAGATATATTTCTTTCAGACAAAGCCTCTGGCCATCCCTCGCCCACATTTTTGAAGTCTGCCAACGTAATATCTGCTAATCTGTTGGCGGCAAAACGGCAATTGGCACATGACTTTCTCATGTGCAACCCCTTCACGTATGCATGGTGATAATAGTCCCGTGTTGTAGTATATGACGTGCCATCAGCAAACTCATAAGTCGTACAGTTGGAATTGATATGATCTTTTATTTTTTTCTTCTCACGAAGTTTGAAAGCCGCAAGGGGTTTTCCATGCTTTTCTTCAAGATGTTTCAACCACTTACGGAATACAATTGGTGCCCCCTGCCCATGACATGCGAAGTCTATCGTCAGCAAGTTATCATAGCTCTTTCTTAAGAAAGCATGTAGTCCGTTTATTTGACATGGAGTACCTGAATAAATCACATATCGTCCCTTATCCAAAAAAGTCTTGACTTTAGAATAATTCTGATTAGGGTTTGCCTCTACATATTTCGATTTCCGGAAACACTCAGTATCGCCATTCTCGTTAAAATCCATCACAACCTTAAGACCCTCCCATCTGGCGCCAAACACAACGGGATTCTTATCTTTATTTGCCTCACAAATCTCAGTAAATGCACCACCACTGGAACTTGTCATCCACAAGTTGATATCATTTGTATAACCGGCTAGGAAAACTGGTTCAAATGATGCTTCTTGTTTAGAATCTGAGTGCTTCATTGGACACACCTTTAGGCACAGCTGGCAGTTAATGCAGTTATCATCCCCAAGATACTTGGGGTAGAAATAACCACCATCACCAGCTGTGACCATCTTAATATTAGCCTTGGGACATATAGCTTCGCAAGCTCCACATCCACAGCATTCAGATTCGTTGTTATATAATGTTATCATTACCTTCTGCTAAATTTATTTGAAACATAATAAGCCAAATAGTATTTCTTGAACAATTCGCTTATTTTCTGTTCCTCTTTCATTTCTTCTTTTAAATCTCCCCAGAATAAAGGTTTTCTATTATCCGGCAACTTTACACATGCTTTGAGATATTTACATCGGTAGCATTTCTCCTGCAAGGCAAAAGGATATTGCAACATTAGAGAATATTTCTTTAGCGATACTCCCTTTAATCCTTTGCCATATTGTGAGAACAATTCCAACTGTTCTCCTTTGCATGATCCATTCAACCTTGCCGTGATTTCACACTCCGGTACAGAAATCTCAGTCTTTTCCTCTGGTAGTTGATCTATTGCATTCTTCAAATAGGAGAATGACATTTGTCTTAATTCATTAAGTATAGAATAAACCTTATCATAGTATATCTTGTCTTCAAAAGAAGGGTTAACGTCATACTCAGCATTGTTAATCCCTAATCTATTAAGCAAATCTGTAATTCTATTATTCTTCGAAGTCTTTGAATCAGCGGAATCCTTCTTAAACACTTTAAAATTCCTTCCAAAGATAATAGACAATACTACCATGTGAAAAGAATCAGTACACACATATTCTGCATTCTGTATGTATGTCAGCAACTGCCCTGGGGTCAAATCGCCTGTATTAGCGAATGGTGTATCTTCAGACTGAGTGCAATGCAGCACAACAGGCTTATACCCTTTATCTTCAGCTGCCTTTATTGAGGTCTTAATAATATCCTCGTTGTTTTTCAGGAAGAATATAAAAGAATATTTCTGTGGTAAATCTTTTACTTCTTCTTGAAGATTATTCCATTCGTCTAAAGGTAGAGCAAGAACGGGGTCAAGGACATTAACAACATCTTTTCTTCCTGTCAACCCTGCTGCTATTCGACAACCTGTTTCCTCTCGTACTGACAAGTAAGGGAACCTTTCCATAAGCCCCCCCATTTCACGGGCAACACTTTTGTTAGTTACTTCAGGAACACCTATACTTGGGGCATATGATATAAGACGTCGTTTGTCTTCAACAAAATCAAGAAAATATCTAGCATCGAACCATTCCGGGCCCCATATCTGATCGCTTCCGCAAACAAATCCATCAAAATGCTGATTCAGTTCTCTAAAATCTTGATTACTTTTACATTCATTTGTATATTTAAAGATATTTCTCCAAAAAGGCTCAAACGTATTGCGGGGAAATATGTATCTGTTGGTTTTAACATTCTTCCAACAAAAGACAGCATGGAAATAGCCCTTTAATAATTTAGATAATGACATTTGAGACAAAGGAGCAACGCCCATTCTCTTATAGTTAATCAGCGCCACTTCGCATCCTGCTAACTCAATAAGCCTGCACAATGCATACGCTTGGAACGCTGTCCCATAGTTTTCGGTGCTATGCCATGTCATTAAAGCTATACGCTTACCCATGTTTCCTAAGAATTTTTAAATTCGCGATGTAAAACTTTTAAAGTTGTTTCAAGAGGGTCATAAGGTTTAATTCCATATAACTCAACCCCACCCAACCATTGTTTCATGCGATCATAAATAACAGGGAACTCAGTACAACCAAGTATAATGTTATTCGATGGCTGCTCTTTCAAAAAGTTTGCAAATCCTTGAAGTACATCATCATTATACCTATTGGTTTTGACAGCCTCAATATAATTCCTCAACATTGAAAAGGTCTCTTCTTCAGGTATTAGGATTTTCAAACCATACTTATCAAAATACCGTTGATAAATGCCTGAAAGAATTGTACCCTCTGTTGCAATTAGCGCAAACTCCTTCTGTGATAAATCCTTGTCCCTGGATATTTCTTGCACTAAAGAATCTATAATATGAACAACATAGTTCTTCGCTTCTGGTACTTTTTTATAGACATCTTCCAGAAATACATGGGAAGTGTTACAGGCAAGCACTATTCTATCACATCCAAATGAAATCAAATGTTGAATGGAATCTGCCAACTCAGCAACAACCTCTTCCCATTTCTCGTTATAGAGGATTGCCCTTACGCGGCTGGGCATAGTACACCTGTTATCAATCACAATTCGGGGTCTGTCCCACTCTTTATCCGCCTTAAACAGATTCAAATACCTTTCGAAGAAGTTCAAGGTGGCATAAGACCCCATGCCTCCAACTACACCTATTGTCATGCTTGCGTATGTTTAATTATGTAATCAACTATCGTCTTTGAAGCTGTCCCCTTTTCAAGAACATCAATCTTGTCAAAGAAGGCCTTCAGACGTTTCTTATAATCATCCTCATTGAATTCCTCGATAGCCTCCATTAGTTCATCGTTGGACTCTGTTAACTGGTAAGGAAGTTCACGAATATCATAATAGAAACTACGGCCATGCGTATATGCTTCCAAGTCCGCCGCATACAACAGAACAGGTTTATATGTCAAAGAGAACTCAAACATGCAGTCTGAATAGTCGGATATCAACATATCGCAAGCGGCAAATAATTCCTGAATATCATCATATGCAGAAGCATCGATGATATTATCTGAATAATTAATAAAACCACTCTTCTCGCGAACAGCGGGATGCAAACGTACCATCACACACCATTCACCTCCAAAACGTTTTGATAAGGCTATCAATACTCTTTCAAAATCTATATTATATGCTTCTACACTAAGATCATCACGAAATGTTGGTGCATAAAGTAGAAGATGTGTATGCTCTCCAATTCCAAAAAAATTCCCAATTATTTTCCTATAATCTATTTTTTGGAAAAATACATCATTTCTCGGAGTTCCACATTCTCTAATTTCACCATCATACCAAAACGATGTTTTATAGATCTGCGTCCGTGCTTTGCATCCTGAAACCATCAAATCTGTAATAGAACCATCATGTATTGCCATTTTTACATAGCCTGGGTCAAGCTGTTTCTCAGCGTCCTTCTCCATTTTTTTTAATGGATAAAAACCATGCCACAGCTGTATATAACGTTGCTTGGGGCTTTTGTAAACATAACCTGCTTTTCTATTATTATCAACCCATACTGAAGCTGTAGCTAGCTCAAACATTTCTTTCCAAGTTCCTAAGGTTACTGTCCTAACCCCTTCTGGAAACGAATAATTAGTACCCTTCCTCACGATCCATACACAGTCGTAGCCCAATTGCCTTTCTAATAATTCAGAAGCCACATACTTTGGATTATCGCCATAGCCTCTTCCTGCAAAATTATTAAAAACAATTTTCTTCCTATTGAAAAAGAGTTTTCCCATTATTTTCATATATGGCGGGCCGAATCTCCTTTTCAAAAAATTATTAGCATGATGGGGCAACCCAATTATACCGTCTCTATTTATTAATTTGTTTATAAATGATACTAACGACATCGCTATTTTATCTTGCTTAATATCTTTAATATAGTATTCTTTATACCTCTATCTTTAAAATATGTAACTGTGTCAGAGATGATAACACCCAACTTCTCTCCTAATAACTTTATAAAGAATCTTTTTCTCATTACCTTCCTCCTATCTGTGCTTTCCATCCAACTGGCTTCCGCATAATGTATCACATAAAGGTTGGGATTCTTTGTCACTATGCCCGTTGCCCAATCAGTTGACGAGAAACAATCCTTCGGTAAAATAGCTATGTTATTCTTTAATATCTGTTTTGTCCAATTAAGTTTTAAGCCATATTTTTCTAATAGTATCCGTTGCGCAGTTAATTCAATGGTTGTGGTATCATACGAGCCATCTTCCTTAACAAAATGACGATGCGCATAATCTTCCAGTATATCTGCTATACATTGTTGATTGGCGGCAGACCCGAAAACCGGTAGTGTTAAACTATTCCTCCCAAAACCAAAGAATGCATTGTATTCTAACAAATCATCAAATGAACGTAAAACCTCTATGTCCGTATCGAAATAAATGCCTCCTTCTTTGTGTAGCGCCAAAAAACGAGCGTAATCTGATACGAAAGCCCATTTTTTTGCCAGGTATGCCTCTTCTACATATTTACAACAATGGACATCAAAATTTGTTTCATTCCATTCTTTTATTTCATAATCTGGACAGAATCGCTTCCAACTCTCAATATATTGTAAAGTATCTTCTGGTAATGGATTTCCTCCAAACCAACAATAGTGAATAGTCTTAGGTATCATAGCTGCACGTATTGAAGTTTAACAATAGGTTCTATACTCCAATACGGCAGGAAACCGATTCTCTGAAGTGCTAAATATACTGCATCATTCCACTCGTAAATCGGGTCTATTTTACCCCCCCCAGGCCGTCCGAGAACCCTGATTTTAACGGCATTTTAGCCTGATTCGGGGTAATTTTGGAGCCATATAAAGACCTCTACCGCAGG
>AUXO014168613.1_pt1 | contig 19234 bp, 3 predicted proteins | sample 768731 | NCBI WGS metagenome assembly AUXO01 (sample SAMN02715735, study PRJNA202380) | gut metagenome | biome: sheep rumen | host: Ovis aries | place: New Zealand: Palmerston North
ATTGCTGATATTGGCGATACGGCAATTGCAACTGGCGAAGCAATGCATTTAATTGGCGAAAATAGTGAATTACAAGCTGCAATTCGTGATGCTAAAGATTTTCAAGAATATATTAATGGTCTTAATAAAGAACAGATTCAAATTCTTGTAGATATTTATGAACCTGGAATGACTATTGACGAATGTCGTGCTAAGGTTGAAGAATTACAAAGCGTTGCTGCCGAAGGTATAGATCTTAATGCTCGAACTGATATTGAGGACTATGAAAAGATAAAAGAAGCTGGCGGTTCATATCTTAAAGATTATAATAAATATCGTGATATGTTAAAAGCTGGTCAGGAATTTTACAATAATGGTCAAATTGGTAATGAAGAGTATAAAGCTATTGCAAAGGCATTTTCTGTAAATAAGATGCCAGATGTAACTAATTGGGAAGAAAATTCTGCTCAACTTGGTAAATATTTTACTGAAGATGCTAGAGATGGATTATACCTATTTTTAGAAGATCTTGAAAAATTGCCAAATGATGTTGCTGATGTTTCAAAAGATGCTTCTGATAATTGGACAATGAATTTTTCTGACATGGAAGAAGCCGCAAAACAGATGTATATGCCATTTCAAATGTTTGCATCTCTCTTATCAGCTACTACTGAATATGGATTTACAAATGATTTCTTTGCAAACGAGGAAGATGGCTTAAAAGTAATAACTGATTTAAATGAACAGTTAGCAACTGAAAAAGCCAAACTTACAGATTTGCAAGCACAGAAAGAACAAGGCACTTTAGTTGATGAAAATGGAAATGTTATACAAGAGCAAATTGATAAAGTAGCAGAACTTGAGGAAAGACTTAAATCAGCCAAGAAAAATTTTGAAGATTTCGTTAAAGTATCAAGAGAAGATATGGAGAAAAACAGAAAATCAGCACAAGAAATGCTTGATGCTTATGCAAAAGATTTCTCAGAGCTTGAAAAATATAATGAAGATGGCACTAAAAATGATAGCTATGAGTATTTAGTTAGTGAATATATTAGCAAAATGCAAGAATATGCTTCTAAATTTAAAATAGAAGTACCGTTGGATTTTCAGCTAGATAATCCTGATGTTAAAACTAAACTTACAGATCAAGGAAAAATTCAAATTGATGTTGCTGTAAATGGAGAAGAAGACCTCGCTTCCGTGGATGAATTAATGCAAACTATTCCAGAAGAAGATCGTAAAAATGTTATATTATCTTATCAAGTTGAAAATGAAGAAACGGCTGAAAAAGTACAAAAACAAGCTGACAAATATGCCACTGAATATGAAGCTACGGTGAGTGTAAAAGATAACGCTTCTAAAACGATAAAGCATGCTGCTGGGTTGATTGATGATTATGACAAAAAACAAGGTTGGGCAACTATCGGTGTGAATGATAAGGCATCTGGTAAAATTTCTAGTATTATAAGTAGCATTAATGGTTTACATGATAAAACAGTAAAAATAACTACTCAAAAAGTTACAGAGGTTTGGACTAAACTTAAAGGTGGCGGTGGTAATGGTTCTGCTATCGGCACTACTGGTTTTGTTTCCTCTCATGCTACTGGTACTGTATTAGGTGGTATGAAGGCGTATTTTGGTGGTCATAATATTGCATTATCAGAAGATCAAAAAGCTCTTGTTGGTGAAGAAGGTATGGAAGGCCTTGTTCGTGATGGTCAATTCTATCTTATTGGTGAAAATTCACCAGAGATAAAAGATCTTAAAAAAGGCGATATAATCTTCTCTGCTAAACAGACAAAAGCTATTCTTAATGGTCAAAAAACATCTCGTGGTAAAACTATAGGCATGGCATCTCATGCTGAGGGTACTGCTAATGTGATGTCTGGTAGTTATATAACTGCTTTTGCTGACGGTTTATTGAATGCCTATGCTGGGCGTGGTACTGGTAGAGGCAATTTGAGTAGACGTACTTCATCATCGAATGCTAGTAATAATAGACGCAATAATTCATCATCATCTTCTTCTTCTACAAAAGCGACAAATAATAATACAAGAGCATTAAATAGAAACACACAACAAAATAAAACGAATAATAGAACGCAACAAGAAACAAATTCTAACCTTGAAGATCTTCAAAAAAGATGGGATTCTTTGGAAGATTGGATTGACGATTGGATTGCTGCATGGGATCGTACATATAATGAATATGAATTATATGCCAATGAAATTCATCAGAATTTTACTAAACAAAATGCGTATATTGATGAAATGTATTCTCAAATAGATAATATTAATAATCATTATTCTGATATGTATTATAAATATATGCGCCAAGCTGCTGCTTCTGGATTGCCAGAAGCATATGCAAAAAGGGTTCAAGGTAATACAATAGATATTCAATCTATTACTGATGAAAAGCTTAAAGCTCAAATTGAAGAATATAAACGTTGGTATGATTTAGCACAAGGTGTTAGAACTAAGATTATTGAACTTAGAGCTGAACAAAGCAAACTTGCTGATCAAAAGCTTACAAATATTCAAGATGATTATGATAAACTTGCAGACATTTCGTCTAATACTCTTGAATATTGGAAGCAAGCTATTTCATTAAGAAAGACACTTGGTAGGAGTTATAAAAGTGCAATTGCAGCAAATGGAACTGCTGAAATGGACGGACGAAGGTATTATTCTTTTAGTACTAAAAATAGTAAAGGAAAAAAAATAGCACTTAGATCGAGAACTGCTGCAGATGGAACTGATTATGCAACAAATCTTTCTACCTCATATGGATATGCTCTTGAAACACAAAAGAGAATCCTTAACACTCATAAGAATGAATATATTAAACTTAATAGAGAATTTAATGCACTTGTTAAGAAGGGCAAAATCAAAAAAAATGATGATGTGTGGAAGACATGGACTGCTTCTCTTAAAGAGTTGGAGACGCAGATTTATTCGGATAGAGAAGCGTTTGCACAATTAAAAGAAGAGCTTATGGAATACCATTGGGAAGGTTTCAATAATAACATTGAAACTATTGAATATACACTTAAAGAGCTGGATGATGTTTTAGACCATATCAATGAGAAGAATCTTTTCTCCAAAGAAGGTAAAATTACTAAAGATGGATTAGGTTATATTGGAACAATTGGTATAGCGCTTGGTGAAGCAAATCAAGAACTTGTTAATTATCAAAGTGCTGTTAAAACACTTGAAAAGCAATATAAGAATGGTAATATTAGTCAAGAAAAATATACTGAAAAACTTCGAGAGTATCTTGATGTTATTCGTAGCACTTCTGCTTCTATTGATGATTATAAAGATAAATTAGTTGATCTTTATATGAATCAAATGAAGGCAGAGAATGACGCTCTTAAAGAGAATATTTCGTTAAGACAAGAAAACTTGAAACGTCTCCGTGAATATGATTCATATGCAAAAACAATTAGAGATAAGAATAAAAATATTAATTCTATTCAAGCGCAAATGGCAAGTCTTAGTGGTACAGATACACGAGAGGGCCGTGCCGAACTTGCTAGACTTCGTGCTCAATTACAAGAGGCTCAGGAAGATCTCGCTGATACTCAAAAAGAGCATCGTTGGGATATGATAGATCAAGGTCTTAGCGATATGGCAGATAATGCCGATAAGACACTTGAGGAAGTAACTGATAAACTTGAAAGAAGCACAAAATTACAAACTGAAATTGTAAACAAAATGCTTGATAATATTAAGTCATCTTATAAAACAACATATGACGAGATAAATAAAATTGTTACAAATTCTGGTATTGTTCTTTCTAATAAAACCGAGACTGACATAAATAGGCTTTCTACAAAAGGTGGTGCAAACAGCACTGCCACAAAAGCAGAAGGGACAGTTTCTTATAATAATGGGAAAGATGTTTCGACTGGTTCCGTCAAAGCAGATCCTGTAACAACTAGTGTAAAAACAACAGTTGAGCTTGTTTCTCTTAAGCTTAATAAAAATAGTGCGTCAATACAGGCTGGCAAAACTATAAAGCTTACTGCAACGAAGGAGCCGATTGTTGCGCAAGGAGCTATTACATGGTCTTCGTCAAATACAAAAGTTGCTACAGTTAATAATAAAGGTGTTGTAAAAGGTATTGCAGCTGGTACTGCTGTTATTACAGCAACTTGTAGTGGTAAAACTGCAAAATGTAAAGTAAAAGTAACTAAAGCAGCAAAGAAAGGGAAAACTGCAACTACAAAAACTGCAACTACGACCAATAAAAAAGCTACGACAAATAAAAAAACTACGACAAATAAAAAAGCTACGACCAATAAAAAGGTAACAACTAATAAAAAAACAAATACAAAAAATACAGTTGCTACTAATATTGCTAATGGAAATCTTGCTATTAGACAGTCTGCGGGGAATAAACAAAAGGCATTAATTAATATCCCAAAAGGAGGCAAGGCCAAACTTGTTCTTGATAATAATGGTAGGTATCAAACTAAAAAAGCAGATAATTTAATGTGGATAAAGGCAACATATGGTGGGAAAACTGGATGGACAAAACTAAAATATCTTAAATATGCTAAAGGTTCTAAAAAGATTAAAGAAGATCAAATTGGTATTACCCAAGATGCTGGAGCCGAAATGATTATGTCCAGAGGACGTATGCTTGTGCCAACACAATTGTTTAAAGGTGATACTGTATATCCAAATGATATCACAGAAAAACTTTGGGATATTGGTAAACTTGGAACCGAAGGAATAAAAGATAAGATTGAACGTGATTTACAGATTAAGGTTCATAATGGATTAAATGGAATTAAGGAGAATACAGAGAATAACTTTGGAGACTACAATGTAACAATTAATGCTCTTCAGAAACTTGACCGTAGAGAGATACAGGAACTTTCTGATTATTTCTATAATGATTGGTATAAGCGTATGAAGAAGGATCTTGCTGCAAGTGGTATAAAAAGATAATTTTATCTATTGATGGTATGGGTGTCACAGCCCATACCATTACTATTATGTATTTGGGAAGGAGGAAGAATATTGAAAGCTGGTACTACCTTTTTATATGATGGGAAATCATCTTCTGAATTTGGTGTTATTGTTGGTGGATCTGGTGTCACAGATTCATATGAAATGGGATTAGATCGATCTGTTATTTCTGGAGATATTAATAGGTTTAGGACACAAGTAAATCATGTAGCTGCTAAATATGATGATGTGTTAAAGTTTTCTTTTTCTGTGATAAAAGATCCTTGTCAATATCATGGAGATGATATGTTCTTTACAAGACAGGAAATTAGAAATATAAACGCATGGCTTACAAGCCAAGAGTTACCAAAAATATTATATTTTCCAGATGATGAAGAAGATATTTATTATTATGCTGTCATAGATTCAGTAAATTCTGATGTCGCAAATACAAAAGCATATATGCTAACTTATGATGTTACGTGCAATGCACCTTGGGGTTTTTCTGCATTAAAAGAAGTATCTTCTACTTATAGTGAGGAAGATCCTGATAGTCAATTAGAACGAAATATTGTAGCAATAAATACATCTGATGATACGAAAGCTTATATTTACCCATTGATTACGATTGAACCACATACTTCTGGCAGTGTGACAATTGTAAATAATAGTGACAATTCTTCAAATGGTAATTCGTTAACAATAAAAGTTGAAGAAAATGATACTGTTACTATTGATTGTAGACTATGTACGTTTATGAGTTTAAGCGGTGTTATGAGTTTATCGGATCTTGGCTTCGAGGATGTTGGTAACGTATATATCCCGAAACTTAAATATGGAGAAAATAATATAACGTTTTCTGGCAATGCAGATTTTAAAATTGAATGGCGTGAACCAAGAAAGGTAGGGATTGCATAATGAAAATTGATTATGACAAAGACAAATTAGTGCAACCAAAAATTTTCTTGGCACAGCCAGGTGAAAAACCATTATGTATTGTTAATGGTATACAAGAAGATTCTTGTCAATTCGTGCAGAATTTAAAACAGTTTGATACATTGTCATTTGATATGGACAGATATATTTATGATGATATATCTGTAGATTTAGTAGAAAGCAACTTCTATTCTTATATTAATGTAAGAATGGAGTTATTCTTAGAAAATGTTGGATGGTTTAGAATTAATGAACAACCAACAATTGAATACTCTGGTAATGATGAGGTTAAGTCTATAGTAGCAGAATCTATTGAATCTGAGTTGCAGGATTTTGATTTAGTAGATTTTAGGGTTAATTGTGGTTCTTCTGATTCTATAGAAATGTTTGAAGGGAATTATGACGAGTTACCTACTGGTGTTTTTATTGCTAAAAATCCAATTGTGTTTTATAGTCCTACAAATCCAGAATTAAGTCTTCTTGATATTATTTGTTCTTATACAAAGAGATGGACAATAGGCCATGTTGATGCAAGTCTTTATGGTAAGGTTGCAAAGTTTGATGTTGATACAACAAATGTTTATTCTTTTTTGAATAATGATATGTCCACCGCTTATGAATGTATTATTATATTTGATTATCTGAATTTTACAATTAATGCTTATAGTCTTGATGAAGAGAACAGATATAATGCGCCAATGTTAATAGATACAAATACTGTATTGAATTTTAGAGGATTACAAAATCAAATTACGATGAGTGATGCTGAAGATTTATATACTGTATATCGTGTTTCTGGTGGCGAAGATCTTGATATCCATATGGTAAATTTCGGAGACGATCGAATTGAGAATCTATCATATTTCTTAAACACTAAATATGTGTCTCAGGAATTTATCGACCATTATACACAATGGAGAAATTATAGAGAAAGCCGTAGGGAAGAATATATTCAAATACAATTAGATTATCAGAAGGCGGTTGAACAGCTTGAATATATTCGTGATAGAGTTCCAACTATAGGCGTTACAACAGAATGGCCTAAAATGGATGATGATGAAATACTTGCATCCTATCAGAATTATACAGCGTTAAAAATCGCATTAGAAAATTTATATATAAATGATAAAGGTGATTTTGATATAGAACTGATTAAGGCATCGCCTGATTGGGCAGATTACAAAGAGTGCGTGGAATATACTCTTCCTGCTCTTGAAAATGAAATAGCTATCAGACATCTTGATGACAAAGTTACAACTGATGGTATCGCTGATTATGATTATGATGCATGGGAAACTGATTGGGAACTATATGGTTTAGTTGAACTTCAAAATAAAATAGACGATTATAATAATCAGATAGAGCGTTATGTTGATGGTGGTTATGATAAAAAGTCTGGTGATAATATTGATACAGAATATTGGAATGCCCAGCATAAAAACTATTTAAAAGCTGTTAAAGAACTTGAAGAGTGTACCGCAGCATATGAAGAAAGAAAAGCAGAATATGATGATACCAATGCTCACATAGATCAGTATTTAGATTTAACGGCTCAAATAATACATGACATTAATATCAATAATAAAGAAAGTGAGAACTTTCATTTTACGAATGATGATTTATTAATTCTTTGGAAGTTAAGGAATGAAGTAGATTATACAAATGAGAATATTATTAAAACATCTATTGATACTGTTGAGACAACCATTGAACATCAACGTGAATTATTAGAAGATGCTGAAAAGCAGCTTGATATGTATTCACAGGTTCAATTAAGTTTTAGTGTTACATTGGATAATCTTTTGGCGATGTATGAGTATAAAGAATCTTGTAAAGATTTTGTGTGTGGCAACTATATTCGTATTATGCCGTATGATGATTGCCAGATAAAACTTAGAATAATAAAAATATCGTTTAACCCTTTAATAATGGAGAATGATTTACAGATAGATTTCTCAAATTATTTGACATCAAGAAACGGTAGAACTGATAGAGCATCTCTTCTATCGATATCAAATAATGTTGGGAAAAATCAAATCTCATCTTCTACTCAAGCTAAAGGTGCGGACATAAGTTCTGAATTGATTGGAGCTATTTTGAGATCAAGTCAATTTCAGAATCAGACTAATGATATGATAGGCAGTATTGTTGGTACAGTGGCTGGAAATGTTACTGTTGCTGGTACAATAACTACTGACGCATTAGTTGCTAAAATGGCTGAAATTGAAGAGGCACAAATTGAAAAGCTTACTTCTGAAACCGCATTTATAAAATATCTTAATTCTAATCTTGTTGTAGCTAAAGCTTTAAAAGCTGATAGTGCTGAAATTGCTGATCTTGCAACTGAATCATTAACAGCACAGTCAATCGATGCGGAAAATATTGACACAAGCAACTTAACGGCAGATTCGGGTTTTATTAAATATATGGAGTCAAATCTCGTAGTGGCAAATGCTGTGAATGCAAATACTGCTGATATTGCTACATTAGCTACAGAATCATTATCTGCAAGATCAATTGATGCCGTAAATATAGATACTAGTAATCTTACATCTGAATCTGGATTCATTAAATATTTAGAATCTAATTTAGTTGTTTCAAAAGCGTTAGAAGCAGAATCGATTGATGCAAATAATATAAAAACTGATACATTGACTTCTGATTCTGGTTTGATCAAAGTATTAAATTCTACCCTTGAAGTTGAAAATGCAATCAAAGCTCAAAGTGCTGACATCGCTGGGACTGTAAAAGCTGAGAATATAGACACATCTACCATGACAGCAGATTCGGCTATTGTAAAATATTTAGAATCCAATCTCGTTGTGGCACGAGCATTAGAAGCAGATTCTGTAGATGCGAATAATATTAATACAGAAACACTTACTTCAGATTCTGGGATAATAAAGGTTCTTAATTCTACTCTTGAAGTAGAAAAAGCAATTAAGGCTCAATCAGCTGATATTGCTGGTAGTGTTAAGGCAGAGAATATTGATACTTCAACATTAACAGCAGATTCCGCATTAATGGAATATTTAAAAGCGAATTTAATTGTAGCATCTGAAATTCAAGTAGATGATCTCAAAGCAAAGCTTGCTACAATTGATACATTAACTGCTGGTTCGGCATTTGTTAATTATCTTCAATCATTAAGCAGTACTACTGTTACTAGTGTTGTAAATGATGAGTATGTAAAAAATCTTGTTGCTGGGAAAATTAGTGTTGGAGATCTTGCTGCTGGTAATATTGTGCTTACAGATACAATGCAAATTTTATCAGATAATGGCAAAATGGTTATGAATGGATCCGCTCTTCAAATTCATGGAGAAGATTCGCAAGGTAATGATTATGTTGGTATACAACTTGGATATGATACAAACGAGAATCCTAGTTTGATTCTTAGAAATGAAGATGGGGCTACTATATTAACGCCTAGTGGTATTACTTCTGATGCTGTGGCTGATGGATTAATTGTAAATAATATGATTCATGATTCCACAATTGCCAAAGAAAAGCTGGGTTTCGAAATAATAGAACCGAACGAATATGGTGGCATTGATATTAGTCAAGTGTATAATGGCTCTGGTGGTCAGTTTGGTGTTGAATATACAAGTTTTAAAAATAGTACAGAACAATCTTTACAAGATATAGAAAGTAAAAAAATGTATCGTGTACAGATTGAATCTGATAATGGAAATATATTTAAAAATGGAGATATTAGCTGCACTTTAACATGTAGGGTTTTCTCATGGGATGATGATATTACAGATGATATAAATGCAGCTAATTTTAAATGGAAAAGAAAAAGTAAAAATACAGAAGATGATGCCAGATGGAATGCAAGACATTTTGGTGGGTCAAAAATGTTAACATTAACTCAAGAAGACGTGTATGGAAGAAGTGTATTTTATTGTGAAGTAACTCTTCCAGATGGAACAACTCAAATGTCTGATTAAAAAGGGGGAAATAATAATGGCAATTGTTTGTACTAGTGATTATACAATTAGTGATTTTAATGACGCAATAAGTTTATCTGGATATATATCGAGTAATCTTGCACATACTCAAATTTACTCTCCAGATAATGGAGGTTATACTCCAGATTGGAGTAAAACAAATTTGGTACTTACTCCACAACTTTATGTTACATCAACAACATCTGATGTTATTGCTACTGCTGCTGTTACGAGCGTAGTTTGGTATAAAGATTCAGAAACAAGTGGTAATAAAATTACAACAGGTGGAGCATATACATTATCTGGTACAAAATCACATATTTTGACCATAAAAAATAATGTTTTAGCAGGAGTCAATAATATTAAATATATTTGTATTATTCAATATCATGATTCAACAACAGGTCTTGATCTTAAGCATAAAATGGATGTTACATTTACTCGTGTAAGTTCTGGTTCTGGTATAGCTGATGCTATTTGTGTTGCTACGGAGGGCAATATATTTAAAAATTCAACAGTTGCAAGTTTAAAAGCAACATGTGATTTATATAGAGGGTCTACTATTGATACAACGAATGTTAGTTATCAATGGTATGTGATGGACTCTAGTGTTACGACCGATCAAGGTGGTGGCGTTGGTTGGAAAAAACTTACTAATGCTTCTAATATGTATGCTGGCGTAACTACAAGAGAAATAATTATATATGCTGCTGCTGTTCCATCTTTAGCAACATTTAAATGTATAATTAAAGATACTGATTCTGCATCCGACACATATAATGGTACCTTTTTTGATACTATTACTTTTACAGATCTTAGTGATCCTATCCAAATGACAATTGTAAGCTCTGCTGGAGATAGATTTTTAAATGGGCAAGGGTCTACTGTTCTTACTGCAAGACTTTTTCGTGCAGGAGTTGAGATAGATACGGGGGAAACTCCTACGTATACATATAAATGGTATAAATTTGATTCATCTGGAACTATGGATGCAAATTTTGGTGGAACTAATGTAAGTTATAAAACAGGTAAAACGTTAAATGTTGGCTCTGCTGATGTGAATGGAAAATCTACTTTTAGATGTGAAGTTGAATAATCTTACGACAATTCTTTTTAGTCTTGTCGTTATTTTTAATTATGGCAGGATTAAAAGGAGATGATAATAAATGATAACGACTAATCAATTTACAATTTCAGCAATATATGATGGTGATAATTATTTTATCCAACCATCTCATTCGTCAATTGTATTGGATAAAGATGGTAAATATAGTCCACAAGAAATAACTATAATAAATAAATATAAACAAGGTGCGAATGGATTAAATGATTATTCTGGACGCATAAAAATAGAGACAACAAATGATAATGTTAATTGGACAACTCAATATGCTTCAAATGCTAATGAAACTTCCATAACATATAATCTTCCAGATCCATCTGTCGATAAAGAGCCGTATAAGTATCGTACATCATTTGCTGGCAATCGTGAATACGTTGATGCTATTGTCGGCGGTAGCGTAGTGTGGAATCAACTTATATTGAATGGCAAGCCAGATAGTCCTAGCGGATGGGGAAGGTCAACAAGTAACGTTAACTTTTCGGTGACTGATGGAGCATTAACTTTTACTGCAACAGCACAATATGGCGGTGTCCAAACAAATACTAAATTTGTAAATAACCACAAGTATTTGTTTTTAGTTGATGCAAAAGCCGAATCCCGTGTACTGCTATATGTTTATTTATCAGTCGTTGGTATTAGACTCGCGGCAACGACAATGACAGAAACATGGGCAACATATTCTAGTGTTTTTACATATACTGGTGACTCTGCGAATAGAAATATCATCTTTCAAGATAACAATAACAGTGATTTTGTCGCTCACTACATTAAAAATGTTAATCTTTTCGACCTTACCGCCATGTTTGGCACAGAAGTCGCAGATTATATTTACAACCTTGAACAGGCTAATGCAGGTGCAGGCGTGGCGTTCTTCCGCAAGCTGTTCCCGAATGACTACTACGAGTATGATGCAGGCGAACTGATGAGCGTTGAAGGTGTTAGTGCGCATGAGACGGTTGGGTTTAATCAGTGGGATGAAGAATGGGAATTAGGAACTATATCGTCTTCGACAGGTGAGAATAAAACTAGTGCAAACAACATCAGAAGCACTAACTACATTTTCGTTCTCCCAAATACTAATTATTTCGTAAAAACAAATACAACAATCAATTTAAGGTATTACAATGCAGACAAAAAATTCTTAGGAACTAGTTCAGCAAGTGGTTCTAATGGTGCTTTCACAACGCCTGCAAATACACACTTCTGTCGGTTCTTTGTGAACGCAACATACGGAACTACTTACAACCACGACATTTGCATCAATATTTCCGACCAGTCACGTAATGGTGAATACGAACCATACGTTAAACATTCCTATCCACTTGACAGCAATCTGACACTCAGAGGTATTCCGAAACTTGATGATAGTGGAAACCTGTATTACGATGGGGATACTTATGAATCAGATGGAACGGTGACGAGGAACTTTAAGGTAAAAACTTTTGATGGTAGTGAAAGTTGGTCTATATTTACTAATGGGAACACTATTAATCAGTTTTATACTGGCACTGGTGTTGTCGAAGACCTTGTGCATAGTAATACTGAAATCAATGTTATATGTGATAAATACACAAGCATATTGATAGGCCATCGCTCAGACGGTTTCGGGGTTGTGTATACAGGCTCTGGAAGTATTTGTTTCAATATTGATCCAAATATTGCTAGTACTCAAAGTGCTTGGAAAGAGTATCTAGCAAGTCATCCAATTACAGTTATTTATAAATGTACTCCAACCACCGAAACCGCAACCCCATTCCAGAATCCGCAAATCGTGGATAACTTGGGAACTGAAGAGTATATAACTAACAGCATCGTGCCTGTTGGTCATGTGACGGAATATCTAGAAAACATAATAAATATTCGTTGTAGTTTATATGAAGCTGGTGGATTAATAAATCTTTTAGATCAAAACACAATTCCGATTATAAACAATATTGATACTAAAGTCTTTTTAATAAAAGTAGTTCCTGAGTATACCGTTTATACTTCTGCTACTGATTTACCATCTACAGCAGTATGGACGGAGGTTAAACCAGATTCAGTAGATGCTACTCATTATTTATGGACAAGAACGAGAAGTGATTTTAGTGATAACTCTCATACCTATTCAGATGCGGTTTGTGACAGTGTAATATCTGGTGTTATATCTCGTGTTGACCAAACTGAGCAAAAGATTACTAACAAGGTTTGGGAATCTGATATTACAACTAAAATAAATCAATATGACGGTTCTACGGTAGCTAATATACGGAATAGAGTTTCTCAGACAGAACAAGATATAAGTGGAGTAACAACTAGAGTTGCTGATGTTGAAAGTGAAACAAGTGATCTTGGCACTAGAATGAGTTCAGCTGAATCTAGTATTACACAGAATGCTAGTAATATCGCACTTAAGGTTGATAAAAACGGAGTAATATCTTCTATTAACCAGACCCCTGAGTCTATTACTATAGATGCTAATAAAGTAAATCTTGTGGGCAATGTATCTTTTAATATGTTTAATACAGCATTACAAGATGAATTTAATGATGTAAAAAATAATTCTATTGAAACTATAGTAGGAACACAAACGGCTGCTACTAGATTATGGAAAGGTACTTCTGATACACTGACAGAATTAAAAGATGGTACACAAATAGCTTATTGGTTGCCATACGGAGCAAAAGCAGAAGATATTTCATCTGTTCTTCCAAGTGCTTCGGATAGAACTTCTGGTTATACTAATGTATACTTACAATTAACGTTTGCTAATAATACTACTAGTGATTGGATACCTGTTTATTATGGTGGCACAAGTAGACTTACAAGCCATTACGGAGCAGGAAGTTCATTAAGATTGATATATAGAAAAGATGCTATTATTAATGGTTCTAAGTATACTGGTTGGTGGGCAGAAACTCAATACTATTCTAATACAAGTTATACTCAACATTCACCTGTTAAGGCTGGTACAAATGGAATTCGTGGTTATACTCTTATAATGCAAGATACGGATTCAACATGGGTATCATTATATGGAGATGCTTATAAAGGAACTGGAACCACAAAAACTCGTTATACTGGTGGATTAAAATTAGGAAAGATTCTGTATAGTTCTGGTGCTGGTGCTCAGACAAGTAATTCTTCTTTAGATACCTATTATAATTATAAAAATGGAGTTTTAACAAGTACTACTTGGGAAGTATATGCATTAGATTTAAGATATTCTCTTAATTGTGGTACAACACTTACGGCGAATAAACCTATTTATCTTGTAGGTACAATAAATGATACTGATGATTTATTTTATCTTGATACAAATTGGTATACTCAGACCGTTCCAACAACTGAAGATGGAAAAACATATATTTTAATAGGAACTACATATAATACTTATGGTGTATACCTTGCAAGTGAGAATACAGCATATCAATATTATCTAGGCAAGTTTATGCCTCTTAAAGATGTTAATACTCTTAAGGCTCATAATGCTGCGGATCTTGCTAATCTCTGGATAAATGAATCTGGTAAAAAAGCAAAACAGATAATTGATAATTGGGCTACAGACGCTACAAGTGCTACTACTACTATTAAAGGTGGACTTATTCAGACTCATACTATTACAGCCAATCAACTTGCAACTAATGCAATCATGTCTAGTAATTATGAAGCAAGTACTGTTGAAGGTTCACCTTATTCTACATTTGGTACTTTCTTAGATTTAACAAATGGGAATTTTTATACACCTAATTTTGGAGTAAAATGTACTGATGATGCTGGTGCTTTTATTAATGGTGAAATAATTGCTACTGCTGGACGTATTGGTGAAGATGCAAATACTGCTTGGGACATTGGAACATTCACAGATTATGAAGCTAATGATCATGGCTCTATCATTGGACATGGTGATGCTTTTATTCAATCTGGTAAATGGATGATTAGTTGGGATAAAATAGATACACGATGGTATGATAATAATCTAAAATTAACATATATTTACGATTCTAAAGATAATACATATTATGATTATGGTATGTCCGTACCAATAAGGAATACAACAGATACAGGATATATTTCTCCTACTGTATCAGAGAACTTCTTATATATTAGAAATCATGCCAATACCATTCCATCTGCTGAAGCTGATTGGAATTATATCTTTAGAGTAGATAAAGATGGTATGATTTGGATAAATGGGCAATCGTTAGATCAGAAATATGCATCTATTACAGATGTGGGTTCTGTATATCTTCCAAAAACAGGTGGTACAGTTACAGGAGACTTAACTGTAAATGGTACACTTAATGCTACTGCTACTAAAGCAAATCAATTAACTCATGCACTTAGTATTAATGGTAAGAGTTTTGATGGTAGTGCTGCTGTTAATGTTGGTGCTATTGGGGCTGCTTATGGTGGTACAGGGCAAACAAGTTTAATTAATTCCGCTAATGCTCTGTTGAACGCACTAAATACTTCTACTGTTGATCCTACTGATGATACTTATTTTATTAGAAAAGATGCATCGGCTAATATATTTTATAAAGTTAAATTTTCTACTCTTTGGAATTATATTAGTGACAAAATTACAGCTAATGCAAATATTCTTGATTCAAGATTTGTTCTTAAATCTGGTGATACAATTACAGGCTCTTTAACTGTAGAAAACGGTATTACTTCAGATGTAGGTAACTTTGGTGATGTAATTGTATCTGGTGTTGGTAGGTTTACTAATGGATTATATGGTGATTTGATCGGTACAGCTTCTGAAGCTTCTAAAGTAACAAATAATCTTATAATTAAATTAAATGGTGGGACTACTGAAGGAACTAATCAGTTTACTTATAATGGTTCTGGAGCAAAAACAGTTAATATTACAGCTTCTAGTGTTGGAGCAGCAGCAAGCAGTCATAATCATACAAGTGCAGACATAACAGATAAAAAAAATAATACCTCATCTGGAGCACTTGGGTGGGTTAGTTCTGATAACGATACAATGGTTGTAACATCAAATACGCTTGCGTATTGGAATGGTGCTTATCAAAATACTAGTTCTAATATTGAATATGTAAAAGCTGGCAAATTAGGGAATATTGTAACGCATAAGGCTTCTGATTTTTTAGGGGCATCTGATAATGCTGTAAGTGCTAGTAAATTTAATACCGCTAGAACAATTACTCTTACTGGAGACGTTACTGGTTCGGCATCTTCAGATGGAACAAATGGATGGAGCATAAGCACTACGGTTGCTGATAATTCACATTCACATGAAGTTGGAAATATTACTCTTAGCAACTCAAATAAGGCAGGTGCTTTAGATCCTATTACAATATCTAGAGTTGGTTCAGCAGCCTCGAATAAATCTTTTGGTCTTCCTGCAAATGCCATAACAATAGAATATAGTAGAGACGGAGGGGCTACATGGCAAGATTACGGAGCTACTGATAATAATAAAAGAGATTTATTTAATGAAACTAGAGGTTTTAATTGTTATATTGGAAAAGCTGATTCTAAAGATTTAAATAGTATTGATAATCAGCTTAGAATTACTATTGAACCTTTAGATAGATATGTTTCTTTTGATGGAGTTTATATGTGGTTTTCATCTATTGGAAATACATGTGTTTTTGATTTAGAAAGATCTACTATAGGCGCAAAAGAAACTTTTAGTACAGTATTTACTGGACAACCTATTGCTGGGTGGAGCGGAAATAACATACGTTATTTTTCATACGGATCATTTGGTGGCAGCTCATCACAAACAAGTAATAATTATAAATATAGAATAACATTTAAACAAACAGCTATTAATGCAAATTATGCTTCGGCTGCTATTAGTGATATTAGATTTTTTGGTGCAAATGTATGGACTTCTCCAAACAAAATGGTTTCTGTGAATCATATGTATACTTGGGATAGAGATTTTAACGTTACCTTCCCAGCAGATGTAACTGCTGATGCTTTTCATGGTAATGCATCTTCTGCATCTAAGCTTAATTCCACACGTTCATTCACAGTTGGTAAGACAGCAAAGAATGTAGATTGGTCTGGTGCGGTTTCGTTCACACAGGCTGAGATATCTGATAATGCATCTACAACTGCTGCTGGATGGATGAGTAAAGACGATAAAAATAAGCTTAACGGTATAGAAGCTGGAGCACAAGTAAATACAATTACTGGTGTTAAGGGTAGTGCTGAAACATCATACAGAACTGGAAATGTAAATATTACGGCTGCCAATATAGGTCTTGGTAATCTTACAAATAATAGACAAGTTAAAGGTCTGTCATCTGGTACAACTTCAGGTCATTTGGTAACTTGGGGCGCTGATGGTTATACTGTAGCTGATAGTGGAATTACTAAATCACAACTTGTTAAAAGTGTCGCATCTGACGCAAATGGTAAACTTATACTAACATATGCTGACGATTCTACATCAGATCCTATTGATGTTGAATTCATAGCTACACAAACATCTTCGGTTTCTAAAGCTGAGGCTCTGAATGTTAATGGTACTGCTGTTGGTGGTTCAGAACAACCTGTTTATTTTGACAATAAAGGAAAACCACAAACAGCTAATAAAATACCAAAACTCAATAATACTACTACAGGTGGGACATTTTATGCTCCTACTGGTGCTGGTACAAGTGGACAAATACTTAAGTCTTCTGGTGGTACACCAACTTGGGTAAATCAAAGTACTTTAAGTGTTGGTAGTGCAACAACTGCTGGAAGTTTTAGTTCCGATGCTTCTGTAACATTAACTGGTGATACTGTTGGTACTGCAAGTAGTACTAAAGGGTGGAGTATTTCAACAAAGACATCTAAGATGACTACTGTTGGGGATAACAGGAACGATAATACGTTACCGTCTGATTATGCAAACAAATTAATCTTCCAAGGATTAAAAAATAATACTAAAATTAATTCTCCTTCAACTGATAATTATTCGTACTTATTTGGATTAAGAGGCTGGTCAGATAATTCTGGTGGCAATTCACATGAATTGGCATTTAATAACTCTGGTATATTTAGGAGACAAGGTGCAACAGATACTTGGGATGACTGGGCTAAATTAATAGACTCAGATAATTATACTGATTACACAGTAAAAAAGGATGGTACAGGCGCAACTGGTAACTGGAGCATTAACGCTGCTACTGCGACTAAATTTAACTCATCTAGAAGTATTACTCTTACTGGAGACGTTACTGGTTCTGCTTCATCAGACGGAACAAATGGATGGAATATAAGTGCCACAGTTGCTGATGATAGTCATAATCATACTATGGATACTATACTTCCGCAACAGAGTAAAACTTTTACAAATGTAATTGGCACAGAAAACAGCTGGGCAGGTGCAACATTCTTTTATGGTTCAATTAAACCATCTAGTTGGAATACCGTATGGCGAATTAAATATAAGATTAAAGTATATGTACCTGATCATCCAGACTATTGTCAAATGGCAGATGTTATGGTAAGCGGAAAACAAGGTGATTTTAGAGCTTATTATTCTTTAAATACTATAGGATCATATTATGTTTGTTATTATCATGAATTATATAGGCTTAAACAAGCGGGTTTTAATAATGGATATGGGCATTCTTTAGGCGTTAGATTTTATTCTGCTTATGCTCCTATTGACACAAATTATAAAAGAACTATAGAAGTAGAGATTTATGAAACAGAGAATTGTACATTTGATTTTTATGATAGTTGTTTACCATATGCATCTATTTCTGGTACTGGTACTACAAATTATAATACCTATACTGAGTTTGATTTTGTTAATAATGGATTACAAGAAACTGGTGATAGTAATGATGCAAACTATTACAATCGTGAGTATTATACTTCACGAAAAACTAAAAATGCATTATATAGATACCAATTATGTTTAACAGATTCAACTGGAGAATTAATACCAGTTAATTCTGTTAATAATAATGTTGCAACAAATAAGACATTAACGACAGATTCTTTTGATCCATTTGGCGAAATCTTTTATTGGAATTCTACTAATACATATTCAGCTAATACAAATATTGGAAATGTTAATCTATACAGACAATATTTAGCAGACTTTAGATATTCATTTAATTGTGGTGGATATGATACAACATCAACATTAACTGCTAGAGAACCATTATATCTTGTGGCTGTTCCACAATCTGATGGCACAGCCAAATTACATGATTCTCCATTAACACAAGTGTTGCCAACTACTGATGATGGCTTAATATATATATATCTTGGCAGAGTATATGAAGATACAAAACCATATAGAGTAGTATTAACATTT
>AUXO013272376.1_pt1 | contig 19233 bp, 30 predicted proteins | sample 768731 | NCBI WGS metagenome assembly AUXO01 (sample SAMN02715735, study PRJNA202380) | gut metagenome | biome: sheep rumen | host: Ovis aries | place: New Zealand: Palmerston North
TTTTCAAAATTGTCTTATGCAGAAAAAAGCAGAGTAGATGAGTTGGACACGGCAATATCAACACTTGTTAATTTGCCACCCGCACAGCCAGAGCGGAAGAGGGGAGAGTGGATTAAAAAAATGCGGGTTAATGAAACCGAAACGTATACATCTTACGATCCCGAGTGGTATTGTTCCTGTTGTGGAACAAAATATGACTCGTGCGTAGCGAAAATAATTAATTTTTGTTATGTATGTGGAGTAGACCTGAGAGAGGAGAACGGCAATGGATAAGGGATGTTACAACTGCCGATACGGTACCATTGATATTCCGCTATGGTGCAGCGGATGTCATGACAAGTCGGAATGGGAGCCCGCAGAAGGTGTAGAAGAAAAGGAGGAAACCGATGGCGACGGTATTAATTAAGCTTATATTTCCAGACGGAAAACAAGACTCGTATACCTATTTTAATGTAAATCTAAAAAAGTCTTTTCTTAATAAAAACGATGCAGCGTTATATATTGTGGACGGAATCGGAACTACTGAGAGAACGATATTATTTAATTGGGACTATGTGTATAAGTTTGAAGTCCAAGAAAGAAAGGAGGAAACTGATGACGCAGAAAATTAAGAGAGAATCGTGGCTGGTATTTTACAGGACGAAGAGTGGGAAACTTACAAGCAAAGAAGTGGAAATTATTCACAACATCAATTTCAAAGACGATCCTGAGCCGCTCGTTACTTTTTGCATGAGCAAAGAAGATGCCATGGCAATCGCAGAGCATGATCCGGCATTCGATCACTTTGAAATAGGACCGTCTGGCCCCATTGTCAAGAGGTTACAGTACGTATGAAAAGCAACGAAGTAGAAACCCTGCAGGAATGCATAAGAATGATTGGTGGACCGGAGGAGTATCAGGAAGCGGTTGTGTTTGCGGCATATTTAAAGACGTTTAAGAACAGCCTTGAATACTCTCTGATAGACTGCCAGGATGGTCAGACGTTTTACGTGTTCGTCGACAAGAAAAACGGGCTTAGAAACAAGTTCCCTAACAAGTATAGGTATTTGTTTGAGGAGGAAGAGTGAAACTTATATCTAAAAGAGAGCAATGGCGGCTCACGCATGCCTTATTACTTGCATTATGCTACACGCGTAGCGACAGTACTATTTCAGACGAGGACAAGAAAAAATCCACCAATCTCTTGCTTGACGAACTTAAGAGCATTAATAATTTCCGTTCAGAGGAAGAGCTTCAAATTTTCCTCGTTGCATATTTTAGTAGCAAGGTATCAAAGGAGGATAAAAATGGAGATTAAAGTTTTTGTTTCACAGCCGATGCATGGTCTTTCTTATTCACAAATCTACAACCGTAAACGTATAGCTGTTGGTAGACTGCAGAAGGAGATTGACGCATTGTTCCCGGATGAAGATATTCAAATCAGGGTAGTTAATCCCATCATTCATAGGGATGCTCCGACTACTTTTCCATCGGAAACCGCTGAGAGATTATGGAATCTCGGAAGATCTATCCAGTACATGGGCGAAGCTGATGTGATGCTTGTTCTTAAAGACTGGGATGGAGCGAGTGGATGCATTGTCGAAAATGTTTGCTGGGAACGTTACCATAAGGACGACAACCGCATTTGCACCTTATATTTCCCTTCGTTAATAAACATGCCTACTGATCGAATAAAAGCGGCCATTGAGTATCTCTGCGCAAAATAATCAAGTCCTATAATAGAAAGGAGATTTTTATTATGGATTTGATGAATAGTTTAGCAGCAGGAGCGGGAGAAGCTATTGTGAATAAAATGCTCGAATCTAAAAAGAAGAGAGACAACATATTTACGCGGCTGATTCCGATGATTAAAGGGCTTATTGATGATCCAGAAAAAATGGAACTTCATGCCTATTGTGAAAATGGAAAAGTAGTTATTAAAGTTAAACCAGATAAGGAAAAGAAAAAAGGTTTTGTAGCAAAGGTATCAGTATTTGACGAGGAAGAGTCCTAACCATGGGCTCTTCTTTTTTTGAGGTGTTGTTATGGATGAGAGTACAGCTAGATGGATACTTGCTGCGGCTGCCTCTGCTGGAGTAGTTGGTGTTGGTGTAGCATCTGCCGGAGCTACATGGGAACTGTCAAAAAAGCCAAAGCCTACTTGGAAAGAGAAGATCGCCGGTTATATTCCTGCGGTTACTATAGGTCTCTTGACGATAGGCTGCATTATCAGTGCTAATGTTATAGGTGATGAGGCCAACGCAACTCTTTCGGCTCTTCTATTGATGGCAGATGAAGCGTATCTAAAAAGAAAGGAGACTTCTGATAAAGCTGTCGCAGAGATCGCGGAGGAACGCGGACTGACGGTGTCTGACGTTACCAAAGATATTTTCAGGAGACATAGACCGCCTAGAGTTGGAAGGGAGGAGGAGCTCTGGTATGACGGTCATTTGGCAACGTTAAGAGGATCTGACGGGTATTTCGGAGCCACCGAGCTGGAAATGTGGATTGCGTTATATTTTACAAACCGTCGTATGCAGCTGGATGGTGAGGTGTCTCTTGCGTACTTCTATCGTAAATTACATCTTAAACCGCCAGAAGGATCAGAAGATATTGGCTGGTCAATCGGAGCGGGAGTGGTGTACGGATACGAGTTCATTGACTGCGTATGGGAAGAGGTTCACTATGATGACAATTTGGTTTGTCAGTTGTTAACATTCCCATACCCACCAACTAAAGATTTCATGACCTATACGCCTGACGAAGATGTCTGGCAAGACTGGCCCGCGAAAAAATCAAGTTATATTGTGAAAACCTAAGCAAGGAGGAAAGTGTAAAATGAGTTTAATTTTAGTTTTGAGAATCATTGCTCTAGCTTTTACAGCGGCAGGATCCGGTGTGGGAGCTTATGCAACGTACAAGCAAAATGAAAAGAACAACGAAAAAAGACTGGAGGCAGATGCGAAGGCAAGAGAAGATATTTATGCAAGAATTGACAAATTAGAACAGGAGAAGAAGGAGTCCTAACAAGGGCTCTTTCTTTCTGTCCTATGAAACGAGCGGGTCACTTTTGGCACGACCTGGCATGTATGCCGTTCAGAGGACTAGTCATGGACAGTATTCATCGCAAAATGGCGATCGAGGATATCGAGTCACGACTTGTTCCAATCCGGAAGAGCATTCTGGCAAACAAAGATATTCCTCGAATTGAGATCCCAGAGGCTTACTATAGGATGGCGTTGTTTGAGGTTGAACATTACGCTGCTACGATGCGAAAGTACGCAGAAGCGACGGATGGAGGACCTTTCAACAAACGGTATACTGTGGCGTTAGAGGTCGCAGAAACCTATTTGGATAATATAGCAATGGAGTATGACTCTTTGCAATATGGAAGAGGGAGGAACGAAATGATATGAGCTTCCAGGACACACTGGATTCTGTAGCTAACACTGTTAGTGAACACCTTCCAGACATTCTATTCGGGACCAGTATGGCAGCTGGCCTCGGAGCAACAATCTATGGCATAGCCATAACGCCAAAGGCACTGGACAAGGTTCTAGACTGGGTAGTGGAGAACGTTCCAGAAGAACAACGCCAGTCTCTTAAGATTTCAGAACTGCCTAAGCTGGTACCATGGAGGATGAAAATCAAGCTTCTGTGGAAGTTATATTTACCGGCAGGCATCGGTTGGGCACTATCGCTCGGCACAGGAATCGCTTCTGAAGTCATACATGACCGAAGAGAGGCAGCATATGCCACGGTAGCGGCCGTAGCCGAGGAGAGCTTACGAGATTTCAAAGAGAGTACTAAGGAGGTAGTTGGCGACAAGAAGTACGACGAAATTGATGCAGCGGCATCCCAGAAGTTAATCGATCGTGAACGGGCAAAAGGTGACGATTATATTAAGAATAATACTATCTGTATTAACAAGAAGCCGAACCCATTTACGATTATTGATGATATCACAAAGAGAAGAATTGTACTAGACTATCAACAACTCGAGCATGCTCAGAACAATCTTGCTAGGATACAGCGATCATATGACTGGGCAAGCCTAAACGACTTTTATTACCAATTAGGAATTGAGCCATCATCCATTGGTAATGATGTTGGTTGGCATATTATGGACGGTGAAGTTGATATTATAGGTCCTTATCGAGGCGGATTAGATGATGGTGTTCCAGTTGGAGTCTTGCATCTCATTGACAATATGCGATTTAGGACCATGCTCGGTGGAACCGAGGAGTATTTAAAGTTTCGAGGTTGCTAATCCGCGAAATAAACAGCTGCTATTATGCAGAAATGCAAATTACGATTTATATTTAAGGAGGAAGTTATGCCTGAGGAAGAACTTACCAATGTATCAGAAGAAACAGTTGAAACCGTAGTCGATGAAGTATCGAAACACATCGATAGCGAATCGTTCATCATGGGAACAGCGGTAGGCAGCTTAGTTGTCATGGCCGGTTGGGCCGTTGGCAAATTTGTTGTGAACCCCGTTGTCCGTAAAGTGGCGAACAAATTCGCAGAGTGGAGAGAATCTCGCAAGGCGATCACCGTTTCTGAGAACGAGGAAAAGTAACCTGAGCCAACACTTCGGTGTTGTAACTCGTAACTAGCAAGTCCGCAAAAGGGGAGGAGTCTATCAAAGGCTCTTCCTCTTTATTTTTGGAGGTTCTATGGAGAGATACAGTTATAGAGGACCGGTAAAGATGTTTAACACTATCGTACAGAACAATTGGTATGCAGAAACCATGGCAGCAACTCCAGCCAAGGCAAAAAGCAACCTGATGTACAGATGGAAAAAAGAGAACGGGAAGACTGCTGCATCGAAAGTGGAACTTCCTGGAAAAATCACAGTAATGGAGAGTTGATATGGACGACATGCTGAAACCCAATTCCGACAAGTATCTGGCGCAGGAAGCCAGCAAAGAGCCTGTCGAGGTTAAAAAGCGTAGTGGGTTCAGGGATTTCCTGGAAGCGATTCGCCCGAAGAACCCAAACAGTTTTCTGCATCACGTATTATATCACATCATCGCTAATAGTGCGGTAAATGTGGTTGAGGACGTGTTGAAGGACGGTATTGATCACTGGTTGCATCCGGATAACCAGGAGTATTACTACCGAGATGATAGATATTATCGTAGAGGAAATCCTGGTGGAGTTTCTTATCGGAACTACGACTCGATGTATGAGAGTGATCGTAACTCGAGACCGTATGAGCCGGACAGATATTCTGACAGAACTCCAAATCCGAGAGACATCATCTACAGTAGTCGAGCGACTGCTGATCGTGTTCTTGAGGAGATGAGGGCATGCATCTACGAGTCTAAGTTCTGTAGTATTGCAGAATTCTATGAAATTCTTAAGCGTGTTACAGAAGGACAGGTGAACATCACCGCAAACTACACGGAAGAAGTATGGGGTTGGAGTAATCTTGATGGGATTCGTCCGGAAACCACATACAATGGCAAATACAGAATCCGCTTCCCGAGAACCGAGCATCTGTATTAAAGATATTTAAAAGGAGAGAGCATATGAAAAGAAACATTATTGTAACTCGTAAGTCTCGTACACTGTTCCAGTTCAACAGCCGCTACGAATGCAGCAAGACATATTATGCACTAAAGGACAAGCTCCGGAGGCTGCATCGGATGACTGTGGACGCAGTCGCTATGTATATGAGTTCAGAGTATGGGTTCCAGTATGACAATAATGGCTATGAGGTTAAATTCAAGGACTTAATGGACTACGTCAAAGAGGATGATCTGATTATGAGATCCATGGGGGAAACCTATGCAACGATTCTCCTCAACATCGACGAAGAGGAAAAAGAAGTCACGATGAATGACTTTGTAAAATTTGTTTGTAAGGAGTTGGAAGAAGCAGTCAGTACCTTTATCAAAGAACACAAGAGCTTTGATGCTGAGCAGTTAGACGGCGTCCGTATTATGATCAGAATCGATGATCAGGAAATGAAAAGCACTATTTACAAAGAGGTAACAAAATGAGTAAGGAAAGTTTAATGGAATCAGTAGGGGGCGTGGCCGAAACGGTCATGCTCTCTATTGAGCAGCACGCTCCAGAGATTGGATTCTGGGGTGGACTGGCATGCATATTAACTGGTGCCGGTCTTGCTGTCTATAAATCTCTCAAGCGAGCACCCGAAATTAAGAAGGAGGCTACGATCCAGCGGAAAGAGCTCACGATCAAGAAGACATATTTAAGCGAGGAGGAAGCAAAAGCCGAAGAGAGTAAGATTACAAAACAGGAAGTCAAGGACTATGCAAAAGCATACAGTATTCCTTTTGTCCTTGTAGTTGTTGGTGTTACTGCTGAAATTTTTGGATTCCTCGAAATTGAGGATAGGTATACAGTTGCAGCGGCTGAAGCAACGGCTTTAGCTACGTCGTTTGCAGCGTACCGTAAGCGAACTGCCAAGATTGTGGGAGAAGAGCAGGAGCAAGCCTTATATTTAGGTAAGGATCTCAAGTTGGTCGACAAAAAGGTACAGACAGAGGACGGTAATACAGTAACTGTCCAGGAGTACGAGGTAGTCGAGAATGGTGAGCCAGCAGAGGTTCCAATGAATCCTTACCTGTACGAGTTCTCTCCGGATACTACGGAATGGTGTGAGCCTAACGACGACTGTCACGATTTGAATCTTCACAATATCAGATCTGTAGAGAAGGAGTGGAACCACATATTTAAGGACTTCGACACAAAGGTGATCTGGCTCGTAGATATTCTGAGAGCTATGGGTCTCGAAAGGGAGATCCGATTGTGCTCAAGAAATGCAGCTTGGCTGAATCCGAAGTTCTACAAGACACCAGGTGACGGAGAGATCCGGATCAGAGTCACGGAGGAACGTTATATTGCATGGGACGGTCAAGAACGCTGGAGATTCTGGCTTGACTTCAACTGTGACGGCGACGGATATGCGCTTCTCAAGATGCAAGGTGGAATGATGCAGGACATCGGAGCCAAGGTAGAATAAGGAGGTTTAATGAAGAAATCAATTGCTGTACTCGCTGCTGTTATATTTGTAATGGCATCAACTGTTAACTCGCACGCTGCTGTCTTTCATGAAAAAATGGAGGGTGGCGGTATGCCCTGTATGGAGCAAGTAACCCAACACAAATACTACTCGGTAAACGGTGCAACACTGGATTTCGACATGCAGGATTATATTTATGACATGCTAAGCCTGTATGACATGCAGTGGTATTACCCGACTTTTCTCTGTCAAGTATACCAGGAATCTCGGTACGATCAGAATCTTAAAAACTATCATGCTGATGGAACTGTAGACGTCGGTCTCTGTCAGCTTAAGGACAAGTATCATGCCGAGTTGATCAGTCTCGCCGGTTTAGGACCGCGTGCAGATGTATATTCTAATCCTTATGACAATCTGACATGTGGTATGGCGCTGATGCATAGAAACTGGACGGAATGTTGGGACATTAATACAGCGATCTCTGCATATTTTACAGGAAATGTCAATCAGTATGACCCCACCTATGTACAGGATGTGCGTAAGTGGGAATACACATTAATGGAGGTTGATGATGGACGGTAAAGTTGGAGCCATTCTGTCCTTCCTCATGGGCGGGCTTGTAGGAGCTATCGTGGCCTACAAGTTCGCTTATGACAAGGCAGAAGAGCGTGCCGATATGGAAATCTCAGAAATGAGAGATTATTTCCAAAAGAAAGAAAAGGAAAAGGGTTTAGAAGAAGCGATTGAGGTTGCGGCGGCAAAGTCTCAGGCTTCTCGTAACAAACCCAGCGTCGACAGTCTTTCAGCAGTTCAGAAGACTGACGGACAGAACATCAATTACACAATGTACAGCGAAGGGCATCCGGCGGATGTCGTAGTTACTCAGGAGCCGGTTCTCTTAGAGGATCCTGACGAGTTTGGAGATATTGAAGGATACTCCAGAGTCAACATGACCTATTATGACGATCTGATCTTATCCGAGGATTCAACTATGAAAGCTCTTTCCCGGGCTGATGTTGAAAAAACTGTCGGGGTAAGAAATCTTGATCGTCTTGGCGAAAAAGACGAGAACGGTGAAACTATCGAACAGATTTATATTCGTAACGATCGTCTGAAATCCTACTTCAGTGTTGTGAGAGATGATCGAGACTACCAGGACGCTGTAGGAATGGAGGATGATGGCGAAGACTACTGACCAGTTATATTTTGACTGGATGGTAAAGATAGTTCAGGGTCAGGATCATATTGAACTGCTACGACTCATGAACACCATATCATTCTCATACACGATACCGAGAGACTCCAATCGATTCGAAGACGGGGTGGACTTACGCTACCGGTTTGGCAACGCCTATCATATTCCAGACACTCAAATCTGTAACGAGCTGGATGGTAAGCCATGCACGGTGCTTGAGATGATGGTAGCACTGTCTATCCGTCTTGAGGAGTCTATCATGTCTGATACTCAGTATGGTGACCGGACTTATATTTGGTTCAAAGACATGCTGAAGAGTCTCGGTGTCGAACATTGTGTCGACGGTCCAAGGTTCCCAAGAGGATACTGCGTAGAGCATATCTACAGGTTCCTTAACCATGACTATAAGCCAAATGGCGAAGGCGGGCTCTTTACTGTGAATAACGGTAAAGACCTAAGGCAAGTGGAGATATGGTGCCAGGCTATGTGGTACCTGTCTTCATTATATCATTATTAAAGGAGAGAACCGAAATGAGTGAAGAACTGAAGAACGTTGAAGTCGAAAACGCCCTTACCACTGTATTCGAGAAGATCGAAGAGCTCGACGAGCGCTTTGATACTGTCGACAATACTGCTAGTACTGCCCTGAGTGTTGCACGTGCAGCCAAGTCTGCCATTGACAATGCGAACTTCGCTCCGTCTAATGGTTTTGACCTTGCCATGAGCGTCATCGGCCGTGTTGCTGGTGTCGTTATGCTGGGCATGGTTACCTGGGGAATTGTCAAGATCGCTCAGGCACGCTGTGGACGTCCTCCTGTCAAGGAGACTAGCGTCCACCATGATCACAAGGACGGTAGCTGGACTATCGAGACTACGAGGGAGTACGAAGACGAGTAAGAGGTGATTTATGCTTGACTTTCTTATAATTCGAGAGCGAGAAGGTAAGCGTGGCGTTATCGAGATCGTTCCGGACTATAAAGTAGAGAAGAGCTCAGACCTGATGACCAGGGGCCAGGACTTCTATGCAATTTACGATAGTAGCACTGGCTTCTGGTCAATGGATGAAGACGACGCAATTCGTCTGATTGACCGTGAACTTGACAAGTACGCTGAGGAAGTTAGGGCTAAACACCCTGACCAGGTCTACAGGGTACTTCACCTCAGGACCGCGAGCACACGTCTTATTAAAGACTGGCACGCTCATGTTAAGTACAACTTACGGGATCATTATAGGACGCTCAACCAGGTCATGAAGTTTGATAACGAAAAAGTCAAAAAGACTGACTATGTTGATCGCACTCTTCCTTATCATCCAACTGACGAACCAACTCCGGCATGGGATAAACTGCTCTATACATTATATTCTGAAGAGGATGCTCACAAGATTATGTGGTGTATAGGCAGCATCCTTGCTGGAGCCAGTAGAGATGAGCAGCAGAAGATGCTAGCATTCTACGGTCCCGGAGGAAGCGGTAAATCTACCATTACCAAGAAGTTTGACAAGTTATTTGAGGGATTTACTAAGAGTTTCAGCAGTAAGCAACTTGGAGCTGGTAAGGACTTTGCTCTTGAAGTTCTCAGCAGTGCGCCACTGGTAGCTATTGACAGTGATGGTGACCTCTCTAAAATCGAGGATAACACTCTGTTGAACAGTATCGTCTCGCATGATGACGTGGTGGTGAATGCAAAATTCAAGGCATTATATACCAACAAATTCAAATGCTTTTTGGTTTTGGCCAGTAACAAACCTGTCAAGATCACAGACGCTAGGTCTGGCTTGATCAGACGTGTAATTGATGTATCTCCAACCGGTAATCTCATTAAACCGCGTTCGGAGTATGACAGACTTATGGAACAGTCGAATTTCGAGCTTGGAGGAATTGCTAAGAAGGCGCTGGACATCTACCATGCCAACCCTCGATATTACGACGATTATATTCCATATAGAATGATAAACGCCACGAATGATTTCTACAACTTTGTGGCGGATTGCTACCTCGATCTGACGGCAGATGAGGAGGGTATTGCGTCAGCTGCTGCGTATGCTCTTTACCAGAAGTGGTGTGACTCGACAAACACCTTTGCAGTAAAGAAAGCAGCATTTGACGAGGAACTTCGGTTATATTTTGACAAATGCGAAGATCGCCACCGTCTACCAAATGGATCGTATCCACGAAACTGGTATTCCGGATTCCGCAAGGATAAGATAGAAGGACTTACGGTTAAGAAGCCAGATAAGCAACCAGGAACTGATAAGTTATTTTCTTTAGTGTTCGATAGCACTGTATCTCTGCTTGACGTATTCTTGGCCGACCAGCTCGCTCAATATGGGTCGACCACTGAGAAACCGTTAAAAACCTGGGATACAGTTACCACGACACTTTCGAAGATTAATACGAGGAGGCTTCATTATGTTAAAGTTCCTGAAAACCTTATAGTAATTGACTTTGATATTCCAGATGAGAATGGTGAAAAGTCGTTTGAAAAGAATCTCGAAGCAGCCAGCAAATGGCCGCCGACGTATGCAGAGTTGAGTAAATCCGGCAAGGGAATCCATCTTCATTATATTTATGATGGTGATGTGAGTAAGTTGGATTCTAAGTACGCTCCGAACATCGAGATTAAGGTTTTCAAAGGCGGTAGTTCTTTACGACGTAAACTGACAAAGTGTAATACTCTCCAAATAGCGACTATCAGTACCGGGTTGCCATTAAAGAAAGAGAAACCTATGGTCAGTGATAAGGTGATAAAGACATCGTTAGGCCTTGTCCGTTTTATTGACAACTGTCTTCAGAAGAAGTATGAGCCGTATGCCACCAAACCGATGGTTGAGCTCATATATTCTAAACTTGAAGAATGTTATGCGAATGGATTGGTGTACGATGTCTCGAGCTTGAGAGATTCTATACGCAACTTTGCGTTGAGCTCTACTCACAATAAAGAATACTGCTTGAAACTTGTTAACAAAATGAAGTTCAAGTCTGCAGTAGAAGCGAAGCCGGTAGAGGGAGAAGAACGGACTAAAGTTATATTTGACGTTGAAGTATTCCCTAATCTGTTCCTAATCTGCTGGAAACCTATTGGACCTGGCAAACTTGTACAGCGATGGTTTAATCCTAATCCTGAACTGGTCAAGAGCTTGTATCAGTTCGATCTGATAGGATTCAACAACCGTCGTTATGACAATCATATTCTCTGGGCAGCGGGTACGTTGGAGTTCACTCCTATGCAGTTGTACATGCTGTCTCAGCGCATCATCTCTGGAGATAAGGAGGCGTTCTTTAGAGATGCATATAACCTGTCGTATACTGATATTTACGATTTCTCAGCGCTTAAACAGTCTCTGAAGAGATTTGAGATTGATCTTAAGATTGACCATAAAGAGCTGGGAATGAAGTGGGACGAGCCAGTACCTGAAGACCGTTGGGAAGAAGTCGCTGACTATTGTGTTAACGACGTAGTCAGTACAGAAGCTGTATGGAATGCTCGTCAGGGCGACTTTGCAGCAAGGAAGATTCTGGTTGCATTAGCTAACCACGGTCAGAAAGGAGAGAACCAATGACTAGTACAGTAAACGACACAACTAATACTCTTACAACCAGGATTATATTTGGTGAGGACAAGAATCCGCAAGAGCAATTCAATTACTACTTTATGGGTGACATGTCCAATTTAGATATGAATCCACCTGAAGATGAATACACTCTATTCGACAAATACGGTAGAGCAGTGTTCAAAGGCTATGAGTACGGTCCTGAGATCTTGGAGGACGGTCGTAAGGGCAATTATATTTCTACATACAGAGGAGAAGTTATAGGAGAAGGCGGATACGTCTACTCAGAGCCGGGAATGTACGGAAATGTAGCTCTCCTCGATATCGCCTCAATGCACCCACACAGTATTATAGCTCTGAATTTGTTCGGTCCGAAGTATACGAAGCGATTCCAGGATCTGGTAAATGCTCGTATTGCAATCAAGCATTTGGACTTCGAACTCGCTGCTACAATGCTGGATGGGGCACTTAAGCCATTCTTGAAGGAAGAGCTTGCTCAAGACCTCGCACAAGCGCTTAAAATAGCGATTAACAGCGTTTACGGACTTACTGCGGCTAGATTCCCGAATCCCTTCAGAGACCCTAGTAACATCGATAATATCGTCGCAAAACGTGGTGCTCTGTTCATGGTGAATCTGAAGCATGAGGTGCAGAAGCGAGGTTTCACAGTCGCTCACATAAAGACCGATTCTATCAAGATCCCTGATGCTACCCCCGAAATTATATCCTTCGTTATGGAGTACGGCAAGAAGTACGGTTACAACTTCGAGCACGAGGCCACGTACGAACGTATGTGTCTGGTGAACGATGCCGTGTATATTGCTAAGTATAAAGACGGCAGACATGCAGGAGAATGGACTGCTACTGGTACACAGTTCCAGGTTCCGTATGTATTCAAAACACTCTTTAGTAAAGAGCCAATTGAATTTGACGACCTGTGTGAGACTAAGTCAGTTACATCCGCAATCTATCTCGACTTTAACGAGGGACTGCCTCAGGATCAGCACAATTATGTTTTTGTTGGTCGGGTTGGTAAATTCTCTCCAGTTAAAGATGGATTTGGCGGTGGACTGCTCATGCGTGAAGGTAAGGAAGGCAATTATGCATCTGTTACCGGTACAAAGGGATATCGATGGAAAGAGTCTGAAGTGATGAGGACTTTAGGACAGGAGAACCAGATTGACAGGAGCTATTATGAGAATCTCGTAAGTGATGCAATAAATGATATTTGCGTCTATGGAGATTTCACATGGTTTGTTTCTGACGATCCGTATGTAGGGCCGAAGTTTGTGGACGGACACCCTGTATACGAGGATTATATTCAAATTAATTAAGGAGGAACCATTATGGCAGCTATTGTTGACAGAGCCCCGGCTAGACCGGTGATTGCAATTGAAAACACGAGATTTATATTTACAACTAACTTCTCCGGAGATCCCAATCGGGACAATTTCGGATCGAGAGAGCGTAAGGCTAACGTCATTATTCCCACGAAAGAGCAAGCAGATGCGCTTGCAGAGATGGGATGTAAGGTGCGTGTGACCAGACCTCGTCCGGGTTATGAGGATGAGTTTGTTCCGGAGTACTACGTTACCATCAAGCTCAATTATGGTGGACGTAGACTGCCGAGAGTGTTTATGGTCAAGGACGGACGTAATCCGATCGCTCTTGACGAGAACACGGTAACTGAAATCGACTACTGCCGTGTGAGTAATGTAAATGTCGTGTGCAATCCTTATCACAATGAGGCTCGTGGCACAACTACATTATATATTCAGACGATGTATGTTGAAGTGAATACCGATTATGATCCGTTCGCTGATCGGTATGCTAGAGATCTGCCGTTTGAAGTTTAATAGCATGGGTGCCGACTTTATATGTTCGGTTAAATGTCCAGTAAAGCAGTTCGGGGCTTGCTAGCAGTAACCCGGCAAAAGAGGAAACAGCCCGATTATATTTCTAGGAGGTGTCTATGATAAAGTACATTCCGAGAGACGATTACGGTCCTAAGAGCCTTCCGGGTGATAAAGTTACTATACAGATGAAAAAATGGTATGCCAATACGGCTAGGGAACTTGGATATTCCGCGGAGGTACAGAAGGCCTTAAGTGAGGCTCATACGGAATCAGAACTTATCAGAATCATGGCCACAGCCAGACATGAAATGAGTAAGCATGAATATTCTGAATGACCAGCAGTATGAAGCCGTTGACAGGATGCATAATGGTTGTATCCTGTGTGGCGATGTAGGTACTGGTAAGTCACGGACAGCATTGTACTACTTTTACAAACTGTATGGTGGTGTGCATAGAGATGGTGTGATCAAACGTATGGAGAATCCGCCGATGCTGTACATCATCACTACAGCCAGGAAACGTGACACTTTTGAATGGGAAAAAGAATTATATCTGTTCGGGCTTACCAGTGCTGAAGGAGGAACTGTCAAAGTAGATTCCTGGAACAACATCACCAAGTACGTAGATGTGAGAGACTCATTCTTTATATTTGACGAGCAGAGGCTTGTTGGATCGGGAGCATGGGTAAAATCATTCTACAAAATTGCCCGGTGGAACAAATGGATATTACTTTCTGCTACACCTGGTGATAAGTGGCAAGATTACGTACCTGTGTTTGTTGCCAATGGTTTCTACAAGAACTGGTCAGAGTTTAAGCGGGAGCACATTGTTCAGAAGGCATGGGTTAAGTGGTTTGAGGTTGACCATTATATTAATGAGGGTCGGTTGATTAGACTTCGAAAGAAGTTGCTGGTGGACTTAGAGGATCTAAGGACCACGGAGGAACATCACCATACTGTGTGGGTTTCTTATGATCAGATCATGTACAAGACACTGCACCGAGACCGAGTTAATATTTGGAACAGCGATCCGATAGCCAATGCTTCAGAGTTGTGCTATGACTTGCGTAAACTCGTGAATTCCGATCCATCTCGAATAGAAGCAGTGCTCGAGATTTTCGAGAAGTGTGGACGTGCTATTATATTCTATAACTTCGACTATGAATTAGATGCCCTTAGAAGCGCGTATTTTGGCCCTGACGTGGCCGTTGCGGAGTGGAATGGTCATAAACACCAACCTGTTCCTGAAACGGCCAAATGGGCCTATTTTGTGCAATATACGGCGGGTTGTGAGGGATGGAATTGCATCACCACGGACACTATTATATTCTATTCACAGACCTATTCATACAAAGCGCTGAAGCAGGCGTGCGGACGTATCAACAGACTTACGACACCTTATCATGACCTTTACTATTACCATTTGAAGAGTCATGCGGGTATCGATTTGGCCATTAGTAAGTCTCTTGATGAGAAAAAAGAGTTCAATAATGCCAAATTCTTGAGCGGAAAGTACTAAAATGCGCGAAAAAATCTTCCTCTATAATGAACAGAAAATTCAAAGCAATTTTTAATAAAGGAGGAATTTTTTAATGAATAAGGTGTTGAAAGTTATGAAAAATGGTGTTCACGAGCTTGAAGGAGCCGCGATTGTGGCTACTCGGCTGTTCGTACAGATGCCTGTCGTGATTACATCGGCAGCAGCTAGTATGACGGAGAGTATTACAACGGGGTTGATCAACAAGTGGAGTGACTCCTACGTCAAACGAGACAAGAAAATGAAGAAAAGAGAGGAATCGGAAGAAAAATTGAATGAATTTTATGAAAAACAAGAGGAAGAGTCCTAAATTGGGCTCTTTTTTTTTTGTTTTTGCGCGAAATTTGCAAAAGTTGTGAGCCAAAATAGCCCTTTCTATTATATTTTTGCGCTAAAATTGCAAAGCCTTTTATGGGAACCAAAATTAACAATTAATATTTTTAAGAAAGGAGAACAAAAATGGCAGCAACAGTAACTTGGTTAAGAGGAATCGGAGGCATGGCAAGACGTGAGGTTATGGTCATGGCACAGGAGATTGCTGGAATCGGAGGAAAGGTTTCAGTAGGAAACGGTATCATGGAAGTAACTGGCGTAGGCCGGTATGACGATGACAAGAACAGAGTACTGAACGGTTATGGGTTCAGTAGAATTGAAGATGTAGAGTGTGAACATTGGTGACAAAGATGAAAAGGTTGTGTATAATTATGCATGGCCTTTTCACTTTTTGCGGCCAGAAAGGAGAGAATTATATTTAAATGTGGAAAGTAGTTTTGATGGCAGTTGGGATCGTTTGGGTGTTGATTGGGTTCCTTCTCGGACTCAGTTTTTGGACACATCGGCATGAAAAAGCAGAGGCTGATGCTATGTATAAATACCCAGTTTTGATAGTGTTAATTTGCTTGATTTTTGGTCCAATTATATTCGTTTGGGCGATGCTAAAATCATGCAAAAAACAGTGACCAAAATGTGACCAAAACCGTTTTTTAGACCAGCAATTTTTGGTCACAAGAAAAATTTGGGAGTTGAAGTTGGTCCAAAATTGGCAAAAAATGGTCAAAAATGACCAAAAAGTGACCAAAGTGACCAGGCTTGGTCAAAAGTTGGTCACTCAAAATCCCTAGTATTTATGCGGGTTGTAGCGTTTTTGGACCAAGTGACCAGCTTTTTTCATATTTATGTATAAATTTTAATTTTTAAAAAATATAGAAGAATAAGAAAATTTCTGGTCATCTGGTCACAAGCATGGTTTTAACCATAATTTAGCATGCAGAAAGGAGGTGATTTTGATGGGTGATTCTGGTGAAAAATTTGTGGCATTTACATACTGGTGCCCAAGGTGTAAGCATCGAAAAACGGATGAGACTGAAGATCCTTGCAACGAGTGTCTTACGTCTCCTGTAAATCAGAATTCTCGCAAGCCTATCCGGTTCGAGAGTGAGGATGAGTAAAAATGTAGTTGCAACTTCTCCGACATTGTAGTATTATATTTTCACTACATTGTTGGAGGTGACCGAAATGGTTTGGGATTCCACGTATGATTTAGACAATCACTCTGAGGGGTTCTACGTCAACGCTAAATGTCCGGTGTGTGGACGAGATGGAGTACAGTCCAGTATGGCATGCGTTCCATTGTCCTAACTGCGGAACCGACTTAGCGGAGTCTGACTGGGACGGCGGATTTGACGAAGAAGCAGAGTGGTATTAAGGGTCCGCGTTAAAAACATAGGCTTTTATGAAGAGAGAGAATAAATACGTCGAGTGATCAATTGTATTCGTTCTCTCTTTTTCTATTATATTTTCGGAGGATAGCCTTATGGCACTCGAGAGAAACTTTCAAGCCGGTTTGATCAAAGAGCTTAAGGCTAAGTTCCCAGGATGTATAGTCACAAAGCTTGACCCTAATTATATTCAGGGCATTCCTGATTTACTTGTGCTATGGAATAACAAGTGGGCTACCCTTGAATGCAAGAAAGAGTCTAAATCATCTAAGCGACCAAATCAGCAATACTATGTGGACAAGATGAATAGCATGTCCTTTTCTGCTTTCATCTGTCCCGAGAACAAGAAAGAGGTTTTAGATGATCTTCAACGAGCATTTGGAATTAGTGGGTAAGCATGCTCCCTTTGCCCCGTCGAGTCCTTATTGGCTGAAGTACGATGAGGACCGACTGATCAACTATTATATTTCAAACTATGCTACTCAGATCGGCACATCTCTTCATGAGTTGGCTGCTGATTTGATTTCGTCAAAAGAGAGATTGGGAAAGGCGGACAAGAAGTTCGTCTCTTTTCATCTTCGTAAGGCTGGCTTCAGCAAGAAGTTCATCAAGCGTTACGTTGGACCTTTCTATCCAATGTTCATGACTTATGTCAACGACGCTATTGAACTTGGATTGCAGCCAGAGAAGCAATTATATTATTCAGATCTGTTCTTTGGCACTGCTGACGCTATTGAGTATTTCGAGCATAAGAACCTTCTGGAGATCCACGATCTTAAGACTGGTACGACTCCAGCAAAGATGGAGCAGCTCGAGTGCTATGCAGCATTATATTGTTTGGAGTATAAGGTTGATCCGCTTAAGATTAACTTTGAACTTCGAATCTATCAGGGTGAAGAGGTTATTGTGCATAAGCCAGAACCTAAGACTATTAGAGAGCACGCTGATAGAATTGTACATTTCAACAAAGTACTCAACAACTTCATGGAGGAGTAAACCATGTACGAGAATGATGAATTGATGCACTATGGCACTCCTCATGAGGGTATGACTCCTCATTCAGGAAGATACAAATGGGGAACAGGTGCCAACCCTATTCAGAGACCGAGAGATTTCGTTGCTCGTGTTAAGAAATACCGAATGGAGGGATTAACCGAGCTCGAGATTGCAAAGGCTGTTTTAGGCGAGAACGCCACTACTACTCAGTTGAGAGTAGAATACAGAGCCGCCCAGCACGAGGAAAGACAGCTTCTAGTAGCGGAAGCTAGAAAATTACGAGACGAAGGTTATTCTCTCGATCAGATTGCTCATAAGATGGGCTATAAGAACGATTCTTCTGTTCGAAGCCTTTTAAATGAAGGCGCTGAAGAGCGGATGAATCAGGCTCAGGCTACTGCCGATTTCCTTAAGAAACAGATTGAGGAGAAAGGATACCTCGACGTTGGTAAAGGCGTTGAACGAGAGCTCGGCATCTCTCGTACCAAGCTTGATGAGGCATTATATTTGCTGGAAAGAGAAGGATACGAGGTTTACAACCGAGGTGTAGCTCAGGCTACCAATCCTGGACAGCAGACTATTCTTAAGGTTCTCACTCCTCCTGGTACTGAGTATAAAGACGTTTACTCAGATCTGTCTAAGATCCATTCAGTAACCGATTATATTTCAAATGACGATGGAGAAACCTTTGAAAAGAAGGGCTTTGTTTATCCGTCATCCATGAGCAGCGATAGACTCAAGATCAGATACGCCGAAGAAGGCGGTAAAGATCAAGATGGTCTTATCGAAATCAGACCTGGTGTAGCGGACCTCGACCTTGGTGAGGGTGTGCATTACGCTCAGGTAAGAATTATGGTCGATAATACGCACTACCTCAAAGGTATGGCGTGCTATTCAAACGACCTTCCGCCGGGAGTCGATGTTATATTTAACACCAATAAGACTTCTGACGTTCCTGCCCTTGGACCTAAGAGTAATACAGTTCTCAAGCCTATCAAGAAGGATCCTCAGAACCCGTTTGGTTCGCTAATCAAAGAAGAAGGTGGTCAGAGCTATTATGATGCACCAGACGGCACAAAGAAACTGTCACTGATCAACAAGAGAGCCGAAGAAGGCGATTGGGGTGAATGGGCTGATAAGCTCCCGTCTCAGTTCCTGGCTAAACAGGCGCAGCCTCTAATCGATAAGCAGCTCACTTTGGCTTACGCCGACAAGAAGGAAGAGTATGAGGAAATTATATCCTTAACCAATCCCACTGTTAAGAAGCGTTTGCTTAAGAGTTTTGCGGACGATTGCGATTCTGCAGCGGTTCATCTTCAGGCAGCAGCTCTTCCAAGGCAGAAGTATCAAGTTATATTACCATTAACCGAGATCAAAGACACTGAGATCTATGCACCTAACTA
>AUXO010418825.1_pt1 | contig 19232 bp, 15 predicted proteins | sample 768731 | NCBI WGS metagenome assembly AUXO01 (sample SAMN02715735, study PRJNA202380) | gut metagenome | biome: sheep rumen | host: Ovis aries | place: New Zealand: Palmerston North
AATTTTCAAATAAAAATTTATTAATTAATGCATTAACTCATTCATCATATGCGTATGAAAAAAATACAACTAGTAATGAAAGATTAGAATTTTTAGGTGATAGTATTTTAGAATTTATAAGTAGTAGATTTTTATTTGAAAATTATAAAAATTTTTCTGAAGGAGAAATGACCAAAATACGTGCTGCCGTAGTATGCGAAGATGGTTTGTATAAAATTGCAATGAAGCTACATTTTGATCAATTTATTTTATTAGGAAAAAGTGAGCTTGCTTCACCTAATATTAAAAAAGCAATAATTGCAGACAGTGTTGAAGCGATGATAGCCGCGATTTTCTTAGATAGTGATATGGAAAGTGCTAGAAAATTTATTGAAAATAATATAGCTGAGCCAATCAAAATAGCTTCTCAAAATGTTGGTAAAAAAGACTATAAAACCGTACTACAAGAAAAGTTACAAGAACATGGAACTGTTTCAATCAAATATGAAATTATTGATGAGCAAGGTCCGGATCATGACAAAAGTTTTACAGCCCAAGTAATATTTAATGGCAAAATACTAGCAAATGGGACTGGAAGAAGTAAAAAAGATGCAGAGATGGAAGCTGCAAGAAAGGCGTTAGAGAACCTATAATGAAAAGAAATTATATTATTCAAATTTTTGTACCCCATTTAGGATGCCCAATGGCGTGTACATTTTGTAATCAAAAAAAGATTAGTGGTGAAAAGAAACAAGTTACTGCAAAAGATGTAAAAAAGACTATCGAATACTATTTAAAGAATTTTAAAGATGAAGATGCCAATATTGAAGTGGCATTCTTTGGTGGAAGCTTTACTGGAATTGATGAAAAAATTCAAAATAAATTATTAGAGGCTGCAAATGAATTTATTGATGCCGGTAAAGTTGATAGTATTAGAATTTCTACAAGACCAGATTATATTAATAAAAAAATATTAAAAAGGTTGAAAAAATATAATGTAAAATGCATCGAACTTGGAGTACAATCTACCAATGATTATATTTTGAAGAAAGCGAAAAGAGGGCATACTTTTGCTGATGTAAAAAAAGCATCTAAATTAATTAGATGGCATGGATTTAAATTGGGGCATCAGATGATGGTTGGCCTTCAAGATAGCACACTTATAGATGAAATGAATACAGCTAAAGACTTGGCAAAGTTAAAACCTAAGATGGTTAGAATCTATCCAGTACTTGTAATAAAAGGAACTGAACTTGAAGAAGAGTATTTAAATGATGAATATGAACCATTGACAGTTGAACAAGCAGTAGAAAGAAGCAAAGAGATATATAATTTCTTCAATAAGAAAAAAATTAATGTAATTAGAATTGGATTACAAAATACAGATGAAATATCAGATCCTAAAAATGAGTTGTCTGAAGTAGTGGCAGGACCATATCATGAAAACTTTAGACAACTAGTCGAAGGCTCAATTTATTACGATGCTGTTGTGGAAAAAATTAAAAGTGTAAATGTTAAAGTAAAAGAAATTAAAATAATTTGCAATCCTAAAATTGCATCAAATATTGTGGGATATAAAAAATCTAATATTGAAAAATTATATGATATATATGATGTAGATTTAGTTGTAGAGCAAGATGATTCTTTTCCAGAGAATAGATACAGCATGACAATCACTAAAGAATATAAAGACTATAATAGTGATGATGAAACAATTCTTAGCAAATGCTCAATTAAAGCTAATAGAAAAAATATATACAAGATTAAATAATAGAGAGTGCATATATGAAACAATTTAACTTAAATATTGATATACCACTAGATTCATTTAATCTAGAACATATCTTTGAATGTGGACAATGTTTTAGATGGGAAAAAATAGATGAATACTCATATATTGGAATAATTGATGATACAGTACTTAAGGTGAAAATCGATAACAATCAATTAGTCATAAGTGGTGTTACTGATAAAAAAGATATTCAAAACTATTTAATAGAATACTTTGATTTAAATAGGGATTATTCTAATATAAAGTCAAAACTTTCTTCAATAGATAAATATATGAAAGAGAGTATAGATTATGGGTATGGAATTAGGATATTAAATCAAAATATTTGGGAATGTATAATATCATATATTATTTCAGCTAATAATAATATTCCTAGAATAAAAAAAATAATTAATAATTTATCCACAAGATTTGGAAAAAAAGTGACTTTTGAAGGAAATAATTACTATTTATTTCCAACAATCAATCAATTAGCCACAGCCAGTGTGGAAGACTTTAGAGCAGCTGGTGCAGGATTTAGAGATATAAGATTATATAATACAACTCAAGCAATTTTTAGCAAAGAATTTGATTTGAGCGAATTGATGAAAATCAATGATACAAATGAGATTGAAAAAAGATTGCTTGGACTAGATGGAGTAGGACCTAAAGTTGCGAATTGTATAATGCTTTTTTCATTAAAAAGATTGGATGTATTTCCTGTAGATGTATGGGTTAGAAGAGTAATGAATGAATTATATATTCATGCAAAAGATGAAAATAAAATAAATAGTAAAGAAATTGTTAAGCTTGCACATGATAAGTTTGGTGAGTTGTCTGGTATAGCGCAACAATATCTTTTCTATTGGAGAAGAGATTAGTAATATGGAAAATAAAGGTGCAGGAGCGTTAAAGGGATTAATATCTTTTATTTTTACGATTTTAATAATAGGAATAGTTGGTTTTGTTGCTTGGTTTTGTGTAGATTTTTTTGGAATAGTAGAACTTCCAAAAGAATTTAGTATAGTTGAATTAATTAGTAAGTATGATACATATGTATATGAATGTAGCGCTAATGTAGAATCAAAAGAAGAGATTGCAGTTCAACCAAGAAAAAGAAAAATAAATATTAATAATAATGTTGTTGATAGCGGTGGAAGTCTTGATGAAGTAATTTCCCAGATGGATTCGGCTAACAATAATCGTAGAGATGATAACCAAAACCCAAATCCAATCAATTCAACTGAATTCTATTATAGTCAATTAAATGAATATTCTAAATATATATATGATGAGATTTATAAGAATTATGAGAATTTGAAATCTGGAACATATAGAATAGAGTTTGGAGGCCATTTTAATGATTTATTGCATAAAGAAAATGGCGATAATATTTTAAATGATTCATTTCAATTGGCTTTGAATTCACTTGTATTCGATAAGCCAGAATTGTATTTTATAAATATTACAAAAATGTTTTTATATACAGAAAAAACATCATTTGCTGGAATTGTAAGATACAAACATTCAATTGGGCCTGCTTCGGATGATAATTATTTAAGTGATTCATTTAATAATGAGGAAGATACGCTAAATGGCATAGAGGCAGTAGATAGAATTGTTGACAATGTATTGAGTGGAATTAATAACCAAGATAATGAAGTAGATAAAATAAGACAAGTTCATGATTTCCTTATCGAACAATGTCAATATAGTACCTCTAAAGACAATAAGAATATTTATAATGCATATGGTGCAATAAATGATAGAGCAGCTGTATGTGAGGGATATGCCAAAGCTTTTAAATTGTTCTTAGATAAAATGAACATAGAGTCAATAATTGCATGTGGAACTGGAACGAATTCAAGTGGACAAGTTGAAAGTCACGCATGGAATTATGTATTGGTTGATGGGATTTGGTATGCCATTGATGTAACATGGGATGATCCAATTATATTAGGGGTAGGAACCGCATCATATGCATCAACACATAAATATTTTCTTGTTGGCTCAGATAAAATTAGCAGAGATCATGTTGAAAATGGTGAACTAATAAGCAATTTAAATGAACAGTTTCTTTTTAAATATCCAAAACTTTCAATTAATGATTATAGGGAATAATAATATGAAATTTGAATTGATTTATGGCCGCAGTGGAACGGGTAAAAGTACATATATTTATGAAAAAATAAATCAAAATATAAAAAGTAAGAAAAATTATCTAATTGTTCCAGAACAAAGTAATTTAATGGCTGAAAAAAATCTAATTGAATATACAAAGCATGATACACTTCTTAATACAGAAGTCTTAACACTTAGTAGAATGGCTAAAAGAGTGCGAGATGAAGTTGGTGGGGTTGACAATAATATTACTTCAGCTGGCAAATCCATGATTATCTACAATATTTTGCAAGCTAATAAATCTAAACTCAGCTTCTTAGGAAAAACGCAAAAAAATATTACTATTGTTTCTCAATTAATTACTGAATTGAAAAAGCATAATATAGGCATAGATTCAATTCAAAATTTAACTTATGAAAATAAGTATCAAGAATTAAAGTTTAGGGATGTTTCTATTATTCTAGAAGAGTATAATAATAGGCTTAATAATAATTTTTTAGATGAAAATGATACATTAAGTATATTAGCACAACAATTAAAAAAATCTAAACAATTTGATAATTGTAATATATATATAGATGATTTTAATGGTTTTACTCCACAAGAGATGAGTATTATAGAAGAGCTAATTGATAAATGCTCTGAATTATATGTGGGAATATGTTTGGATGAATTAAATATTTTAACTAGTCCAGAAAATGATTTGTTTTACTTTAATAGATTATTCGCATTAAAACTAATTGATATGGCACAAAGAAAAAATTGTGAGATTAGTAAATTAAAATTAGAAAAAAGTTACAGATTTAAGAATGAAGAGATGAAATTTTTAGAATCTAATTTTAATAAAATGTTGAAAGAAAAATATAGTAAAGCGACTGAGAATATATTTGTCACAGTTGAAAGCGATAGATATACTGAAATGGAAGATATTGCTCGTAAAATATCACTTTTGGTTGAAAATGAAAACTATAATTATTCCGATATTGCAATAGTTACCGAGAATAGTGATGAATATATCGAAATAGCAAGAGCGGTTTTTGCTAAATACAATATTCCAATTTTTATAGATGAGAAAAAAGATTTAAATCAAAATTTGTTGATACAATATATTTTGTTTATGCTTGAGTTATTTCAAAAAAATTGGAGTTACGAATCGGTATTTGCATATTTAAAGACTTCCATTTTTGATATTGATTCCAATGATTTATATGATTTAGAGAATTATTGTAGAAAATGGGGAATTAAAGGTAAAAAGTGGAAAGAAGTATTTAATTATGAAGAAATAAACGAAGTTCAAGAAAAGCTAGAAAATATTAGACAAAAGATTATTGTTCCACTAGTAGAGTTTTATGATGAATTTCAAAAAGAAAGAACAATTAAACAATTATGTACTTTGTTATATCAATTTATAGCTGACAATGAAATTGATTTAAAATTAAATTCAATATTAGGTCAAAATAATCAAGTTGAAATAATAGAAGAATATCAAACAACATATAAGGCATTAATAACTATTTTAGATGAAATGGTTAAAATATTTGGTGATGAAATTGTTAGTTTTGAAAAATTTAAAGATTTGCTTCAAATAGGTTTAGAAAATACAAAGATTGGTAAGATTCCAGCATCTCAAGATCAAATAATTATGGGCGATGTTTCTCGTTCAAGAAATCATAGTATAAAAGTTTTATTTATAATTGGAATGAATGATGGTGTATTTCCTAAAGCTTCTCGAGAAGAGGGATTTTTAAATGATAGCGATAGACAGTATTTAAAAGCAAATGATTTATCAATTGCCAAAAATTCAATTGAGCTATTATTTGATGAACAATATAATATTTATAATACTTTTACCATACCATCTGAAAAATTATATTTATCATATTGTTCAGCAGATTCAAATGGCGCTTCGTTAAGACCATCAATAACTATAAAAAAGATTAAGATGTTGTTTCCACAATTAGAAGAAGGTTCATATTTAGTTGATGAATTTGAAATAGTAAAGAATTCTAATGCTATTTTAGATCAAGCTTTAAAAAAATATTCATCATTTTTATTAGGTGAAGAGGTTGAAGATGAATGGGTAAAAATAATATCATACTATTATAAAACAATGCCAAACCTATTTAATAAAATGTTAGAGGGATATTATTATTCTAATCAGCCAAAGGATATAGAAAAAAAGTATCTAGATAAAATATATGGTTCTAATATGAAAACAAGTATTTCAAGACTTGAGGCTTATAGACAATGTCCATTTGGTTATTATATGACATATGGATTGAAACTTAAAGAGCGCGAAGATTTGAAAGTACAACCAATAGATACAGGATCATTTTTGCATGAGGTTATAGATGATTTCTTTGAGTATTTCAGAATAGAAAATCGCTCTCCAAAAGATGTTGAAGATGATGAGATGAGACAAATATTAAATGAAATAATTAATCAAAAATTAGAATCAAGCAGATATAAACTATTGACATATACTCCAAAATATATAACTTTGAGTAAAAGATTAAAAAGGACTGTACTCGAAGCTGTAGAATATATTATATATACGTTGAAAAATAGTGATTTTGAGATATATGGAAATGAAGTTGAATTTTCAGACACCAGTGAAATTAAGCCAATACAAATAGAGTTAGAAGATGGTTCCAAAGTTGAAATAGTTGGTAAAATAGATAGAGTAGATATTGGCACAATTGATAATGATACATTTGTAAGAATAATAGATTATAAATCATCTATTAAAAAATTGGACATGAACAAAGTTGAGGCGGGACTACAAATTCAATTGGTAACATATTTGGATGCAATTGTGGAACAAAAAGACTTTTTGCCTGGTGGAGCACTTTATTTGGGAATGATAGATAAATTGGTGGATGCAAGTAGTGCAGCAAGTAACGAAGAAATAGAAAAATTAATAAAAAAGAATTATCAAATGAAGGGAATTGTTGTTTCTGACATTAATGTAATTCACGCAATGGATAAGAATCTCATAGATGGAACTTCTGAAATAATACCAGTTTCAATTAATAAGAGTGGAGAAATCAATAACAAAAAATCGTCAGTGCTTTCAAAGGATGAGTTTTACGCATTACAGAAGAAAATTAAATCAATAATTAATCAAATATCAAAGGAAATAATGTCTGGTAAAATCGAGATTAAACCATATAAGTATTCAAAGCAAACTGGATGCGATTATTGTAAATATCATACAATATGCATGTTTGATCCAACCAGAAATGACAATAATTATTTTGTAGTCTAGAAAGGAAAGTAAAATGAAAATAGATGAAAGTATTTTACAAATCAAAAAATCAAAGAGTTTTGAATATATGCAATATAAAAGATTGCTAGAACTAGGAGTTAATCATGCCTATATTTTGAAATCTGATGTGGTTGATTTTAAAAATACATACAGTGATAGAGAATTTGAAAGTTTAAGAACTGTTTGCGAAGAATTAGATATGAATTTTGAGCATTTACAAATAATGCATCAAATACACACTGATAATATCAAATGCTTAACATATGAAGATATGGATCTCGAAGGTGTAGATGGATTGATGACTAATTACAAGAATGTACCAATTTTTACAAAATCAGCAGATTGCTTGTTAGTTGTTATGTATGATCCAGTAAAAAAAGTGTTGGCAAATATTCATAGTGGTTGGAGAGGAACCTTCCAAAGAATTTTAGAAAAAGCCGTTATAAAGATGACAAAAAATTATGAATCAAATCCTGATGATATAGTGTGCTTTCTTTCACCATGTATCAAAAAAGAAAATTTTGAAGTTGGAGAAGAAGTTGCTGAACTTTGTACAAATTTATTTGGATACATGGATGAGTTTGATAAAATTTTATTTGAAAAGCCAAAAGATCCAAAAGCAAAAGAGAAAAAATATTTAATAGATTTAACTTTAATAAATACAACAATGCTAAAAGAAGCAGGAATTAAGGAAGAGAATATAGTGGATTGTAATTTGGATTCATATGCAGAGAAAGATGAACTATATTCTTATCGTAGAGAAAAATTGGATGCAAAAAGAAATATTTTTATTGCAACATTGTAAGGAATAAAAATGGATGATAAGAATGAATTGTTAGAAAAGGTTGAAGCTAAAGTTAATAATTGTCAAAAATGTTCACTTGGTAAAACAAGAAATAATGTTGTATTTGGAGTGGGCAGTATTGATGCTGATATTATGCTTATTGGAGAGGGACCTGGAGCAGATGAAGATGCACAAGGGATACCATTTGTTGGAAAAGCAGGTAAATTAATGAATCAAGCTTTACGAGGATTAGGAATAAATAGAGATGATTTATATATATGCAATATTGTCAAATGTAGACCACCTCAAAATAGAAATCCTTTAAAGAATGAGGCAGATGCGTGCATTGGTTATTTGCATGAACAAATTAGAATTATTAAGCCCAAACTAATAGTATTAATGGGAAATGTGGCATTGAAAAATATATTAGGGGAACAATATTCAATTACTTCAAGTAGAGGAAATTTTATTGAAAGAAATGGTATGGTATATTTACCAACTTTTCATCCGGCGGCACTATTAAGAGATGAGAGTAAAAAAATAAATTTTTGGCAAGATTTAAAACTTGCGATTGATTTTATAAAAAAATAAAAGGACTAAGTATTTTTTTGTACTTTAGTCCTTTTTTAAAAATCTCTTTGTTTTAATTTTTCTACAACTATATATCTTAATTCTTTTAGTTTATTAACAGCCATATTTAAGAATGTATAATTGTATGTTGTCTTAGCAGCCAAAGCAAGATCTCTTTGTGCTTCTTCAGAATATAGTATAACGCCGTATCTTTTGATAATTTCACTTTTTATAGCTAACTCATCCATAATACTTCGATAATATTCTAGGTAATACTCATAGTTGTCTGTTTGGATAATTAAGTTTTTAAAGTTATAGATTTTCTTTTGGAATCGCTTTAGCGATTCTTTATCTTTTACAAGTTCAAATTCTCTATCAAAACAATTTTTTATAATACAATTTTGTGCATTTATTGTAGCATTTAATATTTGCTTTTTTAGTGATTCTGCTTTATGGAATAAATCATTATATCTTTTGGCTTCTGAAGGTGAATTAGAAATAATAAACATTCTATTATTTACATTTGTTAATTCTTCTTCAAATTTTAAAATACTATCAAAATATCTAGATATTTGTTCGTATGTATCAGCACTTGAGTTGGCTATAAATGTATTTTTGAAGATATCATCACTAAATAAGGTACTATGGAAAAGTGGATAGGTACCCGTAAAATATGACATTTGTCTAATTAATGAAGTTAATATAGGGTAATACTCTGAGCTTACTGTTGTGAAATCCATACCAAAGTAGTGTACAGTATCGATAGGAGATTTGGAAGCAATTGAAGCCATATATTGCACAGCTGCTTCATTTATTGCCATTCCTGATGAATTAAAGAAACCAGTTTTATATAATCCCATTCTAACTAGTCTACCAGTATCAGATTTAACCTCTTGAATAAAATGAAGGCATTCATGAATTGCAAGTGTATCAAGTGTTGATAAATCTGTTTTAGTACTAAAGTAGATAGAGCTATTTTTGTAGAAGTATTTTGCGACAGAATTATCCCCAGGAAATTTAGCAACATACATTTTTAGCGTACTAAGCGCACTAATAAGCTTGCTGTAATCTAAATTATGCTCTGGAAATGCAGTACATAATTTAGTAGCTATAACTGATGCTATTCGATTTATTTCAGCTTGGTTTAAAGGCCCAATTACTTGGATTCCTTCTTTAATTAAGTCGCTACTAGTACTCATAATATAAATAACCCTTTGCTCCTTTTAAAACTTCAATACCATTATACAAATAAATAAAATAAATACCTATATCAAATGGGTTAAAAAAGTGTTTCAATTTTGTAACAACCATGGTTACAAAAAAGAAATATAAATGTAAACAAAAAAAAATGTATCATAAACATCAGTTGTATAAAGGATGTTGCATATGTAGAGGTTTATAAGTATTGAATTGATTGAGTTATACCAATATAATAAAATCACTTGAAGTAGAGAGGGAGAAAAATACGAATGAATAAAAAGAGATATCGAATAGTATCTTATTTATTAATAGCATTATTTATTGTTTTTATAAGTAATATTGTATACGCAGAAGAGTTAGAAGTAGAATCAGCGGCAGTTGATTATCTAGAAGATTCAGGAAGTAATATTGTCACAAGTGTTTCAGAATCTACAATTGGGAAATATTCATATAATAAAATTCCAAGTATAGTAGATGATTTAATTGAAATACGTTCCGCATATTCATTACAAAGTATTGGAGCTTCATACTCCGATTCATACTATAATATTGCAGATGATGAGATTATTAGCGTGAGAAACCAAAAAAATACTTCCACTTGTTGGATTGTACCGGCTATTACTTCCATGGAAGTGAATTCTCAATTATCAAATCAGACTTTTAAAGAATTATCAATAAGACATTGTGAATATGCTACAGCAAGAAATTCTTTTGTAGATGGAATTAATGAATTGGGATATAACAGACGTGCGGGAGATGGCGGGCGACCATCATTTACATATACATATTTAATTAATGGTACAGGTGCTGTTCTTGAATCAGATATGCCTTTTGAAGATAATTCAAATAATATTTCATTGTCTGATTTGAATAAAAATATTGAACAAATTGCAACTGGATATCAAGTATTACCAACGATTAATAAGACATATGATTCAGCTGGAAATGTAAGATATTATGATGACAAGCAAAGAGAAATGTCAGTATCAGAAGTTAAGGCTTTGAGAAATATTATAAAAAATCATATTATTAATTATGGAGCGATATCAACAACAACATATACAGATGTGTCTAGACCATATTTTTTCAATAATGAATCAAACATAAGAAGCGCAACAGCATATTATAACGATGATGAAAATACTATTGCTAATCACGGAGTTACTATAGTTGGGTGGGATGATACCTATTCAAAAGAAAACTTCAATAGTGCACATAGACCAAAGAAAGATGGCGCATATATTGTAATGGATTCATATGGTTCTGATGTTCATGACAATGGTATGTACTATATTTCATATGATGATATTTTAGTTGAGTATAATATGCTTGGAATAACGGGAACTTCTACAAAGGATTATGATAGCATATATCAAAATGATTTCTTTGGAACTTCATACACAATAGGAAATAAAAACTATGACACAGGCTATATAGCATCAGTTTTTGAAAGAGATAAAACTAAAAATGAAACATTAGAGTATGTTGGTATATCATCAACAAATTACGCCGAATACGAAATTTTTGTTAATCCAAAAGGGACAAGTTTGAATTCAAAATTTCTTGTAAAAGTAGGTGAGACAGCGGAATTGATGCCAGGATATACAAGAGTATCAATTACTCCAATAAAACTGGAAGCAGCTCATTTTTCAATTGTTATTAAACAAAAATGTGAGGAAGGTGAAGGATTTTATTTTCCACTAGAGGCTCCGGTTAAAGATACGCCATATGATTTAATTACTGGAACAGAAGGAGGAAGTTATATTTCATATGATGGTACTAATTGGAAGGATATAAAAGAAGTAAAAATAAGTGGTTATGATTTAACTAAAGCAGATACATGTATTAAAGGATATACTATTGAACATACATCAGTTCCCGATGATACAACTGATACTGCAGATACTACCGACACTACGGATACAACTGATATTACTGACACAACCGACACAACTGACACTACAGATACAGCTGACACCACCGATACAGCAGATGTTTATGAGTTTAGCTTAAAAACAACAAAATATGCTATAAAAGATGGAATTATAAGTAAAATTGATCGAAATACAACAATAGATGCAATGTTAGCTAATATTATAAATAATGCAAAAACAATTTCAATTTTAGATAAAAATGGGAATTCTATAACAGATGCAAATACAATAGTAACTACAGGAATGACATTGATTTTTAATGACGAGATATCATTTAAATTGGCGGTTAGAGGTGATTTGAATTGCGATGGAAAAGTTTCGTTGACAGACGTTTCAAGATTGGTGTTTCATTATAATGGGTACGAAGAGTATCAGTTGATAGAAGCTCCAGCTGTAGCCGCAGATATGAATTTTGATGGTAAAATAACATTAACAGATTTATCACAATTGGTATTTTATTATTCATCTATTTAATTTGTAACATTAAACTAATATTGTTACATAAAAAAAACTTTAAAAATACATATATAACTTGATTTTAATGCTGCTCTATGGTATAATATATGTTAGTTAAGTATGATTTCATGAAAAAAGGAGATGCATAGTTATGAGAAAAAAGATTAATTATATTGTTTTATTTACTATTTTATTAATTGGAATACTAGCAACAAGCGTATTTGCATATAGCTTTACAGTATCCCTAACACCTAGTGCTACAACAGTTGCACCAGGAAAAGAATTGATTGTAACATTAAAGGTATCAAACATAGATGCTGGAAGCCAAGGTATAAGCGCTGTAAGTGGTGTTTTAACATATGATACTTCTGCATTTGAAGCAGTAACTGAATCAAGTATTGATGAATTAAATGGATGGACAGTTCAATTTAATACTACATCAGGAATGATTACAGCATATAAGTCTTCATATGTAAATTCAGAAGAAGAAGTATTACAAATTACAATGAAAACTTTATCAGGAAATACAGTTGCAGGAAAATCTGGTACAATTAAATTAGATTCTGTTGTAGCTACAAATAATGAAACAGATATCTCTGCAAAATCAGTATCAACATCAATTAATATTTCATCTGAATCTACAAACAGAGTTACAAATAGAACTAGAAATAATGTAGTAAATAATACAACTAACAATAGAGTAAAAAATGTGGTAAGCAATAATACAGTTCCACCAGTAGTAAATAATACTACACCAGCACCACAAGTAGAGAATGAAGTTAAAGAAGAAATTCCATATACAGGAACAACAGATATAGTTCTAATTGGAGTTATAGGAGCAATTGCAATTGCTATAGTTGTATATTCTAAATACAAAAAAGTTGGAAAAGAATAATCAAAATAAATTTTGGGGCAAGTACTTTTAAGTACTTGCTTTTTTGTATTGTAAAATCAATTTGTTTTTTATATAATACCCAGTGTGTGAATTTTATAACTTGAGGAATTATGTATGAAAGTAATAATTACAGAGAAACCATCTGTGGCTACTGAATTTGCCAAAATACTAAAATTAAATATATCCAAGAAAAACGGCTTTATAGAAGGAAATGGATGGATTATTACATGGTGTGTAGGTCATTTGGTAACCATGTCATATCCAGAAAAGTATGATGAGGCATTAAAAAAATGGTCATTAAAAACTTTGCCATTTTTACCAAAAGAGTATAAATATGAAATAATTCCAAATGTTAAGAAACAATTTGAGATTATTAAAGAAATATTGCAAAGAGAGGATGTAACTGAAGTTTATAATGCAGGTGACTCTGGGCGAGAAGGAGAATATATTCAAAGATTAGTTTTTATGATGGCAAAGCCAAACCCTAATGCAAAATTTAAAAGAATTTGGATTGATTCGCAAACCGAGGAGGAAATCAAAAGAGGAATTGCTGAAGCAAAGGATATGGATTACTATAATAGTTTATCCGATTCAGCTTTTTTACGCGCAAAAGAAGATTATTTAATAGGAATAAATTTTTCAAGATTATTATCTATTATTTTTGGAAATCGTATTGCCAAAGATTTAAATGAAGACCATGTAGCAATTTCGGTTGGTCGAGTTATGACTTGTGTTTTAGGGATGGTTGTTTCTAGAGAAAGAGAAATTAGAGATTTTAAAAAAGTAAAGTATTATAAAATTGCTGGGAAGTTCGGAACAGAAGAATCTAATTTTGATGCTGAATGGAAGGTTAATGAAAAATCTAGATATTATAATTCTCCACTATTATATAATGAGAACGGATTTAAGAAGAGAGAAAACGCAGAGAAATTTATTGAAGAATTAGAAGGGAAAAGTGGAAAGATACTTGAAGTTAAGAAAAGTAAGCAAAAAGAAAATGCTCCACTTCTATTTAATCTGGCAGAAATCCAAAATGAATGCACCAAAAATTTCAAAATAAAACCAGATAAAACACTTGAAGTAATTCAGGATTTGTATGAGAAAAAGTTAGTTACATATCCTAGAACGGATGCAAGAGTATTATCAACAGCAATTTCAAAAGAAATAAAAAATAATTTAAATGGCTTATTTCAAAAATTTCAAAATGAAGAAATACATACTCTAATTCAAAAAATGATTGATGAGAAATATAGCACTAATCTAGAAAAGACAAAGTATGTAAATGATAGTAAAATAACAGATCATTACGCTATTATTCCAACTGGACAAGGATTTGAAAACTATAATAATTTGCCACAGCTTTCAAAAGATGTTTATGAATTAATCGTTAGAAGATTTATTGCAATTTTCTATCCTCCTGCGGAATATAGTAAAGTGTCTGTTTCAATTGATGTTGATAATGAACTATTTACTGCAAGTGGAAAAGTTTGTATTAAACAAGGATATTTGGAAGTATTAAAAAAGATCAAAGACGACAGTAATGAAAAAGAAACTAATATTGATATTTTAGCCAAGTTAAAAAAGAATGATTCAATTGACAACTTAAGTTACGAAATTAAAGAAGCAGCAACTACTCCACCTACAAGATATAGTTCTGGTTCAATGATTTTAGCCATGGAAAATGCCGGAAAGTTAATTGAAGATGAAGAGTTAAGAGAACAAATTAAAGGGGCTGGGATAGGCACTAGTGCAACTAGGGCTGAGATTATAAAAAAATTAGAAAGAATAAAATATATTGAAATTAATCCCAAAACCCAAATAATTACTCCAACACCTAAAGGTGAAAAGATTTATGACATAGTTTTAAAATCTATTCCGGATATGCTTAATCCGGAATTAACAGCAAGTTGGGAAAAAGGGTTAGATATGGTTGCTAAAAAAACTATCGAACCTAATATCTTTATGGAAAAGTTGGAAAAATATATTAAATCTAAATTTGAAAAATTAGTTATTAATTATTAATAATACATACTTTAATTTGATTATTAGGTATGTTATAATACATTTTGTAAAACATATGAAAAGGTGTATTTTATGAGTAAGAAAAGAAAAAGATTAATAATGGTAAAGATAATTATATATTTTGTTTTGATAAATGTTTTTATAAGCTTAGTCTTATCATTTATTTTCTTTTCAGGTGTTTTTTCAATAAAAGATATACAAGTTAAGAATAATACAAAAGTTGATAGTGAGATTATTGTTACACAATCTCAAATCAAGACTGGCGAAAATATATTTTTGCTAAAAGATCATATTGTAAGAGAGAACCTAAAGAAAATTCCTTACATTGAAGATGTATCTATTAATAGAGTATTACCAAATAAAATTGAAGTATTTGTAAAGGAGAGAACCCCACAATTTGTTGTTAAATCAAATGATAATTATTATTTAATCGATAGCAAAGGAATAATATTAGAAAAAATAGATAACGTGGAAAATAATACATTGCTTGTGATTGTGTTGGCCTCAGAGATTCAAGATGAAATGGTTGGAAAATCTTTAAACGAAAAAGATTTATTAAAGATTAAAAATGTTGAGAAAGTATTACAAGTCGCTGATTCAAATGGTATTCGTGATTTGATTACAAAGTTTGACCTTACAAATGAACAAGATATAGTTATAGAAATAGCATCTGAATTAAAATATGCTCATTTGGGTAGTTTTGATGATGATACAGGATTAAATATGAAATTCTTTTGGCTTAAGTCAATGTTAGAACAAGAAAAAGGAAAGAGTGGAGTTATCTATTTGAATGTAGATTTAACTAAAAACAAAGTGGTATTTAGCGAACAAAGCTTTTGAGAGGGAGGAAATATAATTGAAAAAAATCACAAAATTTTCATTGCTAATGGGATTATTATGCTTTTTGTTGTCTGCAGGAATTGCAGTTCAAATAAGATCGTTACGAGGCAATCCAGCAGTGGTTGGAGAATCACAAACAACTAACCAATTACGAGATAGTGTACTTGAATGGCGCGAAAAATATGAACAAGCAATTGATAAATTAGAGTATAAAGAAGCTGAACTTGGAAGTATTAGGAAAAAGATTTCCTCAGAAAGTCAAGATGCTGGCGATATTACCGATATAATTGCTAGTAACAATGAAGCTCTAGGATTGACTGAAGTTAATGGACAGGGGGTATCAATTGTTTGCAAAGATGGAGAAGTATCTAGTTCAAGTATATTAACAAGTCAATATTTAGTTCACGATGGTGATTTATTGAATTTAATCAACGCGTTAAAAAATGCGGGGGCTGAGGCAATATCTGTTAATGAACAACGTATAGTTAATAAGACAAGTGTGTATTGCTCTGGAAATATAATAATGATTAATAACGAAAGAGTAGGTTCACCATTTGTTATAAAAGCAATAGGTAATCCCGAAGCTTTATATGGAGCGATTATTATGCCTGGAAGCTATTATTCAAAAATGAAAGACGATGGTGTACAAGTTTCAATAACAAAGGAAAATTCATTAGTAATACCTAAGTATAATGGTAATTATAAATATGAATATGCTTCAATAGTAGAAAAATAAAAGATTAGGATTGATAAATATGAATATAATAAAAAAGATAATTGAGGATGCTAAAAAATCAAAAGCAGGAACAGCAATGGCAATAGCAATTGGGTTGGTAACATTTGTGTTTTTTGCTGTGATTTTTATTCAAGTAAAAACCGTAAGTGTAATAGATATCTCTGCAATTGAAACAATGAGAGAATCAGAGTTAAGAGAAGAATTATCAAGCTGGAAAAGTAAATATGATGAGGTTTCTGCTAGATTAGCAGAGACAGATGAAATAATAAATGCGTATAAAAATGATATTCAAAACAATTCAGAAACCTCTGAAGTGCTTAATAACGAATATGAGCTATCAGAAATGTATTTAGGAAGAAGAGATGTACAAGGTGAAGGTATTATAATAACACTTAAGGATTCTGAATCTAAGCAAGTGGTTAGCGAAGATTTACTATCACTAGTAAATGAGTTAAGGCTAGCAGGTGCAGAAGCAATATCAATCAATGATGAAAGAGTTATTTCACGAACAGATATAGTAAATATTGAATCTAGATTTATTATTATAAATGGCAAAAGAACAACAAGTCCATTTGTAATTAAGGCAATAGGTAATAAGAAATATCTTGAAAGTAGTATTACTATTAAAGGTGGCTTTATAGATGAGATGAAAGCAAATGATAAAGATGTTTCATATGAAGTATCTGATAAAGTTGTTATCTATAAAACCGACATCAAGTATTCATCTGATTATATAAAATAATAAGATTTAAGGAGAATTAATATGTTATATTTATGTATAGTGCTAGGTTGTATTTTTGGTGTATTATTAGGTGTTAATATGCCCGTTATTTCTTATACTTATTCTAGTTATGTAGCTATTGCTATTGTTGCTGCAATGGATACTGTTTTAGGTGGGATTTCATCATATCTTCAAAAAAAGTTTGATATAAAAATCTTTATAACAGGATTTTTTGGCAACGCTATTTTATCTATTTTGTTAACATATCTAGGAAATAAACTTAATGTAGATATTTATTTGGCGGCTGTATTTGTTTTTGTTGGAAGAATGTTTACAAATTTAAGTATTATTCGACGCTACTATGTTGAAAAAATTTCTGAGAAAATTGAGAATCATAGAAAAAAAGCAAAAGCAAAAAATTAATAAAAATTATTGAACAAATGATAAATGGTATGAAGTCAAGTAAATCCGAAAATTAATTAACAATTAGTTTACAATTGTTACAAAAATATTTCGAGTTTACTTGACTTTTGGTTTGAAATGTAATATTCTTACAAAGTACAAAAAGGATAAAGAAATTGGAATGAAAAATAGTTGGAGGAATGTGCTTTGGCAATCGGTGACATTATAGTCGGTATTGACGTAGGGACTTCTAAAGTTAGTACCGTAGTTGGCGAAGTTAATAATTTCAATCAGGTCGAGATTATTTGTAGTACAAATTGCAAATGTTCAGGCATTCAAAAGGGCAAGATTGTTGATGAACAAGAAATAATCGAAGCGATACAAAAAACAATAAAAGAAGCAGAAGAAATCGCTAATTTTAAGATTAATTCAGCATATGCAACAATTTCAGGGCAATATATTACAATAGTGCAAAATAGTATCGAACGTGAAATTAAAGACAAATTCACAGGAATAAGTATTAAAGATATTGCCACAAGTATAATCCAAGTTCGTGAGATAGAAATTCCAGATGATAAAGTATTGATTGATATAGTTCCAGATAAGTTTATTTTAGACACAGGGGATGTTACAGATGATCCAGTAGGGAAAATTAGTAATAGATTTACATTAACTGCTCAAGTGATTTTGGCCGAAAAAGATTATGTAAAAAAATTTGCTACATTGTTTAAAAAAGCTGGAATTGAGGTTGATGGAATTGTTCCAACCGCATTGGCAGAAAGAAATTTGGTGTTAGATAGTAATGAATTGAATGATGATGTTTTATTACTAGATATTGGGGCTGGAAATATAGAGATGGGTGTATTTCATGGTAGCTCATTTGTATATTCAAACACAATCAATCTTGGTGGCGACAATATAACTAAAGATATTGCTTATGTGCTTAATATATCATTGGAAGAAGCGGACAAATTAAAAAGACAATATGGATTAGCATTGAAATCTTTTATTGATAATGACAACAATATTGTGCTAAATACGTGCAAAGATCCAGATGGTAAAAATAAATCAATTAAAAGTTCAGAATTAGTTGAAATTATCGAAGCTAGAGTTGAAGAAATGTTTGTACTTATCAATAAAGATTTGAATTCACACGCAATCAAATCAAACATAAATAATGTAGTTTTAACTGGCGAAGGAATTGTAAATATACAAAAAAGTGATATGGCTGGAAAAATTATTTTAAATATTCCAGTTAAAATTTCAACAGGAAGATTAGTTAGCACAATAAAATCTACATATAGAACAAGCTATGCTTTGGTTAGATATATAGCTGCTAGGCCATATGCAAAAACAGTTTCTAGTAGTATAGATTCAAGAAAAGAAAAAAGTATATTTAAAGTTATATTGGAAAAAGTTAAAGAATTCTTTTATTCATAAAAGATAAAATATCATAATTAAGTTGATTTTTAAGGAGGATGTCCCGATGATAATGGATAACGAAGATGTTAATGTAATGCTAGATGGAACTGC
>AUXO010425123.1_pt1 | contig 19229 bp, 13 predicted proteins | sample 768731 | NCBI WGS metagenome assembly AUXO01 (sample SAMN02715735, study PRJNA202380) | gut metagenome | biome: sheep rumen | host: Ovis aries | place: New Zealand: Palmerston North
ACATTGAGATTACTCGTACTCTATCGTTCCGGTAGGCTTGGGTGTAATGTCGTAGAGGACACGGTTAACGCCCTTTACTTCTGCAACGATCCTCTGCTCGATCCTGTCAAGGAGATCGTAGGGGATGCGCTCGATGGTTGCTGTCATGGCATCCTTGGTGTTGACGGCACGGATGATGACGGGCCATTCGAATGCGCGCTCTCCGTTCTTGATGCCTGTTGACTTGAAGTCAGGAACAACTGTGAAGTACTGCCATACTTTGCCTGCGAGACCGGCGTTTGCAAATTCTTCTCTTAAGATAGCGTCTGATTCTCTTACTGCTTCGAGTCTGTCCCTTGTGATAGCACCGGGGCACCTTACGCCAAGGCCGGGTCCCGGGAAGGGCTGACGGTAAACCATGTTGTCAGGGAGACCTAAGGCTGTGCCTACAACACGTACCTCATCCTTGTAGAGATACTTAAGGGGTTCAACGAGCTCGAAGTCGAGTTCCGGAGGAAGGCCGCCGACATTGTGGTGAGCCTTGATGCCTTTCTCGCTCTCAAGGATGTCAGGGTAGATGGTGCCTTGGGCAAGGAAGGCGATGCCGTCTAATTTGGCAGCCTCTTCTGCAAAGACCTTGATGAATTCCTCGCCGATTATGTGACGCTTTGTCTCAGGCTCTGTTACGCCTTCGAGCAGACCGAGGAAGCGGTCGGTTGCGTCGATATAGATGAGGTTGGCCTTCATCTCGTCCTGGAAGACCTTGATGACCTGCTCGGGCTCGCCCTTACGGAGAAGTCCGTGGTTTACATGTATGCTTACAAGTTGATCTCCTATAGCCTTTATGAGGAGAGCAGCAACGACTGAAGAATCGACTCCGCCTGAGAGGGCAAGAAGGACTTTCTTGTCTCCTACTTGAGCTCTGATCGCTTCGACCTGCTCGTTTATAAAAGCATCTGCTAGTTCGCGCCCGGTAATACGCTTCATTGAATCCGGCCTTTTATCTGCCATATAACGCCTCCATATAAAAAATACTTAATCTGTATTTTACAATAGATTGGAGTACAATAGTAACAACTTTTCGAAAAGAGGATCATTAAATGCGCAAGACTAAGATCATTTGCACCATTGGTCCGGCTTCTGCAGATGAGCAGACCCTGATCAGGATGTGCGAGGCAGGTATGAATGTCGCAAGACTCAACTTCTCTCACGGCACTCACGAAGAACACCAGGAGAAGATAGATCTTATCAAGAAGGTCAGAGACAAGCTCCATCTTCCTATAGCGATCATGCTGGATACCAAAGGCCCTGAATACAGGATCAAGACCTTTAAGGACCATAAGATAGAGTTAGAAGACGGTGGCAAGTTCACACTTACAACGGATGATATCGAAGGCGACGAGACCAAGGTTGCTGTAACATACAAGGACCTGCCCAGCCAGCTTAAGAAGGGGGACAGAGTCCTTATCAATAACGGACTCGTTATCCTTGAAGTAAACAACATCAAGGGTAATAACGTAAACTGCGATGTCGTGGTAGGCGGAGTCTTATCAGACAGAAAGAGCATGAACTTCCCGAACAAGGTCATGGAAGGCGATTACTTAAGCGAGCAGGATAAGAACGACCTGTTGTTCGGTATCAAGAATGGGGTTGATTTTGTTGCAGCATCTTTTGTATCGAGCAAGTCAGATATGGAAGAGCTTCGTTCCTTCCTGGATGCAAACGGCGGCGAGGATATAGAGGTTATTGCCAAGATAGAGAACAGGGCCGGCGTTGATAATGCAGATGAGATCTGTGATATCGCTTCAGGCATCATGATCGCAAGAGGAGATCTGGGTGTCGAGATCCCCTTTGTTGAGGTCCCCAGCATTCAGAAGAGCCTTATCAAGAGATGCCGCTTGCTCGGCAGGAGAGTCATTACAGCTACTGAGATGCTGGAATCGATGATAAACAATCCCCGTCCTACAAGAGCAGAGATATCAGACGTTGCAAATGCAGTTTATGATGGTTCCTCAGCCATCATGCTCTCAGGTGAATCTGCTGCAGGCAAGTATCCTGTAGAGGCAGTTCAGGCAATGGCAAATGTTGCTGAATATACTGAGAAGAATATTAATTACGGTTCAAGATTCATCAATCAGGAATTCAAGATAAGGAATACCATAGATGCCGTATCCCACGCTACATGCGCCATGGCGATGGATGTTAATGCGAGATGCATTGTTGTTCATTCCAGATCAGGCATTACGGCAAGAATGGTATCCAGATTCAGATGCCCTATTGATATCATCGGCATGACTACCAATGAGAAGAGCTGGAGGAAACTTAATCTCAGCTGGGGTGTGATCCCGATCCTGAATGAGGAATTCACATCAACGGATGTTATGTTCTACCACGGACTTCAGGTTGCAAAAGACATCATGAAGTTAGAGAGCGGAGACCGTGTGGTCATGACAGGCGGTCTTATAAACGGCAAGAGAGGTAATACAAATACCATCAAGGTAGAAACCGTCAGCTGAACTATAGATATTTAAGTTTAATGCAGCCGCGAAACCGTATTTCGTGGCTGTTTTTTATTCTTTTTTAATCAGCGTGGAAATTGACACCTATTTGCCACAAACAAGGCAGATAATAAAACCAGAGTTATACTATAATTCGAACAGATTGGGACAGGGAAACACAGTAGATGAACAGTAGCAAGATTAAGGCACAGACTGTTAAGAGCAGTAAGGAGCCCGCCGGTATGAGGCCGGGTTCTGTTACTGATGCGCCTTCGCAGAGTAAGAAAGAACCTGCAAAGAGGTTAAGGTCTGCAGCCAAATACGATCCGGACGAGCTCAGGAGCATGAAGCGTAATATCACGCCTATTGCCAACAGCCCGATAGTACCTGATGATATCCCTGAATTCGATGACACTCCTGAGAGGAGAGAAAAGCTCAAGGCTCGCAAGAAGAGCCGCTTTATGCGCAGATTAAGAGACTGGGGGATCTTTACAGGTTACCTTACGCCAAGCTTTGTGGGAGTGCTTATCTTCTTCTTCCTGCCTCTCCTGATGCTGCTCAAGACTTCGTTCCAGAAGTCTCCTACCAATTCTGATTTCGTAGGATTCCGCAATTATGAGAGAGTTCTTACCAATGACGCATTTATGTCAGCATCCAAGAATACGCTGACATTTGCCGTTATATCCGTTCCTGCGGCAGTTATCCTCGCCTTGCTCTTAGCGCTTCTGCTCAATTCAGGCCTGCCGGGCAAGTCGATATTCAGGAGCATCCTGCTTAATCCTATGATGGTCCCTGTTGCTTCTGTCGTGCTTATATGGCAGGTATTCTTCTCTTATAACGGAGTTATAAACGGATGGGTATTGGATCTTTTTGAGAACGCCAAGAAGATAGACTGGCTGCAATCGGACTACGCCCAGGTGGTAATCATGTTCCTGTTCCTATGGAAGAATCTTGGGTATAACATGGTACTCTTCCTTGCCGCATTGGGGAATATCCCGAGCGAGATCTTAGAGTCAGCTCAGATGGACGGAGCAGGTCCTGTAAGGAGATTCTTTGCGATCAAGCTCCATTACCTTAACCCTACGATCTTTTTTGTAGGCATTATGTCTCTTATTAATACATTCAAGATCTTCCGTGAGGTTTATCTGCTTACGGGCGATTATCCTTACGATAAGCTATATATGCTGCAGCATTTTATGAATAACGCCTTTACGCACCTTGATTACAGCAAGCTGTCTGCCGGTGCGATCATAATGTGTGTTGCGATGATAATAATAGTCGGAGGCCTCTTCTACGGAGAGAGCCGGTTCGATTCGGATGTGGAGGATTAAGCCATGGATGCCAAGCTAAAGCGCGAACGTAAACTGGCTGCCATCAAGGCAAGGCGCCACATCTATGCTGAGACAGTGCAGCCTGTGACTCCTTTTACGGTGATGACCGATGAGGAGAGGAAGGATTTTATCGCAGGTGAGAGATTAAGGCTCGAGAGATCTCTTAAGGCAAAAAAGATAAAGCATGGTATTATCACGGCGCTGGGTCTTATCCTTGCAATAGCTATATCAGTTGTTGCGCTGGTGCCCATATTCTTTACATTTCTTAACTCGTTTATGTCGTCTGAGGAGATCGTAAAGAACTACTCTGTTATCTTCCAGAGTATGTCAGGATATGCATCCAAGGGCGCAACTTACCTTGACAGGATGCCGGTGCTTAAGCTGATACCTGAGCAGGTTACCATCAAGCAGTACACCACACTGCTGTTCATGAATCCCACATATCTGTTTAAGTTCTGGAATTCACTTATACTTACGATCCCCATCGTTGCAGGCCAGATGGCGGTAGCCTGTCTTGCATCCTACAGTTTTGCAAGATACAGAAGGAAGAGAAGGGAAGTACTGTTCTTCAGTTACATAATCCTTATGCTCATGCCCTTCCAGGTTACTCTTGTACCTAACTACATGATAGCAAACGACCTTAAGATCCTTGATACGATCTGGGCCATAATACTGCCGGGTATATTCTCCACCTTTGCAATATTCCTTCTCACCAAGTATATGAGACAGATCCCTTCAGGTTATATCGAAGCCGCCACATTAGACGGCGCCAGCGAGTGGCAGATCTTTACCAAGATCGCTGTCCCGCTGTGTAAGAATGCTATCTTTGCACTTATTATTCTTTTATTTATAGATTACTGGAATATGGTAGAGCAGCCTCTCGTACTCCTTACCGATCCCGAGAAGCAGCCTCTGTCAGTATTCCTGTCACAGATCAACGAGCCGGAGATGGGTATCGCCTTTGCGGCTTCAGCAGTTTATATGATCCCGCCCCTTCTGATATTCCTGTGGGGTGAAGATTATCTGGTAGAAGGTATCTCCAGATCGGGTATCAAGTAACGGAGGAATCAGGATATGAAGAAAAGAAGTAAGATCGTTGTCAGAGTAATGATAGGTTTCGTAGCAGGCCTCGCATTATTAACATTCTTCTCTAATACCATAATGAATGCCACGATCCCAAAGGTAATGGCTGACTACGCATCGAGAGGCAATCTCTCCTTTACCAACAGCGCGACCAGCGTGGTCGTCATAGAGAACAGGACCGAGATCAAGAGCCTTGAGGGCAGGACCATCGACCATGTTCTGGTTACTTCATACGACGAGGTTTCCAAGGGTGATGTCATCGCAACGCTTAAACCTATCGAAGATACCTCTTCATTAGATGAGCTCAAGGATCAGTTAAAGACACTCCAGAGAGAAGCTGAATACGATGCAAGAACTCCTAACCACGGTACGGATTATTCGTCTTACTACGAAGCGATCGACACGGCTCAGGAGACATTAAATGAAGCCCAGGATACCTTGAATCAGGTACAGGGCAGAGATGCCACGATAAACTCAGCTCAGCAGGTAATTGACAGCAAGTCTGCTGATGCAGTAGCTCTCGAAGCATCTGTTACTTCTGCATCTGACACAGTAGAAGACATCAATGCCCAGATAGCTGAGATCGACGCCCAGATCGCGCCGCTCCAGAATCAGATAGACGTATATGTTGCTCTTGGAACCCCTACGCCCACACCTTCACCCGTGCCCGGCACAGAACCTGAGCAGGCTGCTCCCGAAGCGGGAGAGGCGGATCCTGAAGCAAACCCGACACCCACCGCGCCTTCAGAGATGGAGATCCTATGGCAGCAGAAGTGTGATCTTGAGGATCAGAAAGCAGTTCTTGAAGAGCAGCTTGCATCAGCAAATGCAAGACTTGCAGACTATTCAGCTCAGCTCGCTTCAGTTAACTCTGAGATAGAGGATGCGCAGGGCAGGATAGATGCAGTATCAGAGCTGCCTACCCTTACATCTGCCCAGAACGCGGTTGCATCAGCACAAAGAGGCCTCAGCGCAGCTAATACAAGTCTTAGTGACGCAAGGGCAAATGCCGGCATAGAAGCAGACAAAGCACAGGATGCCATAGAAGACCGCAACAAGCAGATCGAAGATCTGGAGAAGAAGATCGAAGAGCTCGAGGAGAAGATGGCAATAACAGAGATCAAGGCTCCCGCTTCCGGTTATGTCTATGACATAGCTATAGCTGACGGGGACACTATGGATGCCGCTAATCAGACGATCGTTACCATCATCCCCGTAGATACCGATGAAAGAGAGTGCACAGTTACATTCAGCTTCGAAGCAAATGCTGTAAGAAATATGTCTGTAGGCGGCGAGTTAGAAGTAACATCCGGATATTACGATCAGAAATGCACCATCATCAGCATCAAGCCGGATCCTTCAAATCCCCGTGAGTATAGACAGGTCAAGTGCGTTATCGAAGGAGATGCATGGCCGGACGAGCAGATAACGGTAAGGGCAGATAAGTCCAACGAGGATTATCCTGTCGTTATCTCCAGCAGCGCAGTCAACGAAGATAACAGCGGTACCTTTGTATATGTAATCGTCGGCTCATCAGGTCCTTTGGGTGACAAGTATACGGTCAAGAGAGTTGATGTCACGGTACAGGCAACAGGCGGCGGCCTCTCTGCTATAGAGGGTGACGGACTTGACGATTACAATACGCAGATCGTAGTAAGAGCCGAAGAACCTCTCGAAGACGGCCAGAGAGTAAGACTCGAAGATTTTACTTCGGATAAGAACTCCTAAACCGGAGGGAAGATATGAGTTTTAAGACTTCAGTCCAATCCTATTTCCGAGAGACAGCCGAGATCAATAAGAAACGGCTTAAAAAGATCGTGCTTAATGCAGCTTTCTGGTTTATCTTAGCTGCCGTTGTACTTATTGCGATAGGCAGCATCCGTATAGCTGTGCTTACCAGAGCAAGATCAGAACAGTATATGGCAGAAGTCTGGGGTCAGACCGGCGATACTCTGTTCAGACAGGTAAGTGTCTTTGCCAGGGGCTCAAGGAGCTCAGGCATGACTTCGCCCATGATGTATACGGAAAACAATATATCGCTCCGCAAGAGCGATATCCCGCTCATCAGAGCTTCGCTCCAGTCTGCTGTTGATACAGGAATAGAAGGCAGGAACAAAGGCCTTAATACAGATGGAAGCCCCAAGGGCTGGGAAGACTGTTATTCCACTACCTACCAGGCTTCTGTAAGCGAAGTTACAGCTTCTGATACTGAGACCGGAATAACTATAGACGGCGTTGAGATCGTAGGTATCGGCGGCAATTTCAAGGCTTTCCACCCCTTCAGATACTTGTCAGGCGGATTCCTCCCCGAGGAGGTGGATGACAGATATCAGATCGTACTTAATGATGTCCTTGCCTGGAGATTCTTTAATTCCTACAATGTCACAGGCAATAAGGTGTCCATCGGCGGCGTGGAATTTACTGTTATAGGCGTAGTTGAAGAAGGTACTTCTTCTGTAGATAAGATGGTGGGTACCACAGAGCCCAGAGCCTATATCTACTTTGACACTATAGATATCATCTGCTCACAGGAAAATGCTGCTGCTGACGATGAATTAACAGACCCTGAACTTGACGATGGCGAGAGCAAAACAGTTGCGATACAGTGCTACGAAGCGATCCTGCCGGAGCTGGTCAGGGGCGTAGCCAATACCGATATCAAGAATGCTCTGCCTGAGTATTCCATTAACGATCCTCAGATGTATGTCGTAAGCAACACAGACAGATTCTCAGTAGGACAGATATGGAAATGGGTATTCCCCATAGGTGAGAATTCCTATAAGCTTTCCGGCTATGAATTCCCTTACTGGGAGACTGCAGCCCAGATAACAACTGACAAGATCGCAATAGATGCCGTGCTTATAATCTCAGGCTCGGTGCTTCTTATAGCCGGTACATTGATGGCCGTATTAAGGAGCCGCAAGTTTAACAAAGCCATAGAGGCAGAAGAGACCCAAGACAAGACGGCTGAAGATAGCTTATAATAAACTCACTATAGTAAGACCTTGGAGGTCATGTTGTGAGTAAGAAAGCAAATAAGATCCTCTCGTCAGTTGTGGTGCTTGGCATGCTCCTGGGTACTGCCTGTAATGTGAAGACAAATGAGACTGAGTCATCTGCCGGTTCAGGGCCAGAATCAGTATCCCAAACATACATAAGCGAAACATCCGCGGGTAGCGATACAGAAGGCGGGGATTTTACCGGTCTTTATGCCTCTTCTGTCCTTGATACGGGTAATCTTACAGAGCAGGGCAGCGGCTACGAAGGAATAGAGGGCACAGGCAACTATAATTACGGTGAGGCACTGCAGAAATCCATTCTCTTCTATGAGCTCCAAAGGTCAGGTGACCTCCCGGATCAGGTAAGATGTAACTGGCGCGGGGATTCCGGACTTACTGACGGTGCAGACAATAATATCGATCTGACAGGCGGACTATACGACGCAGGTGACCATGTTAAGTTTAATCTCCCCATGGCCTATACGGCGTCGGTACTCTCCTGGTCTGTGTATGAATTCGGTTCAGCCTACGAACAGGCCGGTCAGATGGAATATATCAAGGGCGATATCAGATGGATCACCGACTACCTCATTAAGTGTCATCCTGAGGATGAAGTATTCTACTATCAGGTAGGTGACGGCGGAACAGACCATTCCTGGTGGGGTCCTGCTGAAGTTATGGCAATGAGCAGACCCAGCTACAAGGTTACAAGAGAAAATCCGGGTTCCGCTGTAACTGCAGAATCTGCTGCGGCTCTTGCAGCTGCATCAGTGATATTTAAAGACACTGACCAAGGGTATTCCGAACTTTGCCTTGAGCATGCCAGGAGCCTGTTTAAGTTTGCAAACGATACAAGGAGCGATGCCGGCTATACGGCAGCAAACGGTTTCTACGACTCTCACAGCGGATTTTACGATGAACTTGCCTGGGCCGGCGTATGGCTTTATATCGCTACAGGCGAGGATGAGTATCTGGATACAGCAGAGAGTTGCTACGCTCAGGCTTCATCAGACTATATCTGGGCCATGTGCTGGGATGATGTCCATATTGGCGCAGCTGTGCTTCTTGCCAGGATCACTGACAAGGATATATACAGCAACGCAGTTGAGAAGCACCTTGACTGGTGGACCACGGGAACAGAAGGGGAGAGGATCACTTATACTCCCAAGGGTTTAGCCTGGCTCGATTCCTGGGGGTCTCTAAGATACAGCACCACAACAGCTTTTGTTGCTGCCGTTTATGCCTCATGGCAGGGATGCGATAAGGACAGGGTAAGCACCTATCTGTCTTTTGCAGAAGCCCAGTGTGACTATGCTCTTGGAAGCTCCGGCAGATCCTATATGGTTGGTTTTGGAGAAAATCCCCCCTGTCATCCTCATCACAGGACTGCTCAGGGTTCTTACTGCGACAACATGAACGAGCCTGCAAGCCACAGGCATACACTGTACGGAGCATTGGTCGGAGGCCCTGATGCAAATGATGGATACACTGACGAGGTATCCAACTATAATACAAATGAGGTTGCCTGCGACTATAATGCAGGATTTACAGGCCTTCTTGCCTATATGTATTCCAGATATCACGGCATGACGCTCAAGGACTTTGGAGCAGTGGAGATCGTAGATTCCTACGAATATACGGTAGAGACCTCCATAAATGCATCAGGAGACGATTTTACTGAGATCAAGGCCATACTCATGAATCAGACTGCATGGCCTGCAAGAGGAGCTCAGGATGTAGAATTAAGGTATTTTGTAGATCTTTCTGAAGTATCCGACCCCAAAGTAATCGAGATAACCTCAAACTATATGAGCTGCGGCGCAGTAGACGGTCTTAAGGTATGGGACGAGGATAATAGTATCTACTATCTCTCTGTAGTATTTAACGACGGCATGCCGTATCCCGGCGGTCAGTCCCAGTATAAGGGAGAGGTTCAGGTAAGGCTTAGAAACCCCGGTGGTCCCTGGGATCCGTCTAACGATCCTTCTTATGCGGGAATGAGCGTGGGAAGCCAGGTTCTTAATGAGAATATAGCTGTTTACGAAGGCGGCGTTCTTGTCTTTGGCAGTGAGCCTGCTTCAGGCTCAAATGCAGGGCAGAGCGTAGTCTTAAGCGAGACTTCAGCTCAGCCTCAGCAGACGGAGCAGTCTCAGCCAAATAATAACGGAGGTCAGGGAGAAAGCGGAGATCTTGCCGTATCTGTCAGATATGACAGTCAGGGCTCTAATGCCAATAGTATATCTGCAGTAATGGAGATAACTAATACAAGTGATTCTGCAATCTCGTTTGCAGATCTTGATATTCTCTATTACATTACAAATGAACGGGGAGCTCCGCTTTCATTCGAATGCTACTATTCAGGTATGACCGAAGCAAACGGGATGTATTCCCAGGTAACAGGTATAACCGGATCTTTTGGAGACTGCCAGGGTCAGGACTGTGATACCTGCCTTACTGTATCGATGCCTGATTCAGGAGCCATCAATGCAGGGGCACAGGTTACGGTAAACTTCGCGATACACTATGCTGACTGGCAGCCACTTGACTCCACTGACGACTATTCGTGTATGGATCCACAGCATATAGTGATCACCTCGGGCGGCAATGTGATCTATGGTACGAAGCCATAAGACAGGCAAAAACAAAGGACTTTAGCTGCTGCCAAAGTCCTTGTTTTTTGAATCGGTTTAGCTTTATCAGCCTTCTGCTATAAGCTTCTTGCATCTGTCAAATTCATCAACAACTTCCTTGTCCGGAGCCTTGGTTATAAGGCTTACGACAACGATCATGATAGATGCTGCGACAAAAGCGGGGAAGAGCTCGTAGATGCTGGATAAGAAGGTTGAAAGATCAGTAGCTTCGCCTCCGTTCATGGCAAGCTTAACGAAAACATTATCCCAGAGGAATACGATAAGGCTTCCTGTGATCATGCCTGCGAGGGCGCCCTGCTTTGTTGTTCTCTTCCAGAACAATGAGAAGAGCATGACAGGAGCAAATGCAGCACCAAAGCCTGCCCAGGCAAATCCTACGATATTGAATACTGATGAGTCAGGATCCCAGGCGATGATAACGCCGATAAGCCCGATTATAAGGAGCGTTATACGGGCGATAAGAACGCCTGCCTTGTCTGATACCTTCTTCTTGAAGAAACCTTTGAGAACGTCCTCGGATATTGAGGATGAAGCAACAAGGAGCTGAGAGTCAGCAGTAGACATTGCGCTTGCAAGGATACCCGCCAGTATGATTCCTGCGAGGAGCGCAAAGACAGCGCCGTGCTGGCTTATAAGGATTGAGATCTGAACGATGATGGTCTCCGGGTCATCAAGTTTGGGGAGAGATCCGTTTGCCGTAAGAGCATTGCCTATGATACCGATGAGGATTGCAGCGCCCATGGCGATAACTACCCAGATGCTGGCGATCCTTCTGGAGAGCTTGAGCTTGTTGCGGTCTTCGATAGCCATGAATCTCAGGAGAACGTGGGGAACACCGAAATAACCGAGGCCCCAGGATACTGTTGATATGGTGGTGAGGACGCCGTAATTGGAAGCTGTGCCGTCTGATGCGTGAGTTGAGGCAAGTGAGATGTAGCCTGCAAGGCCCTTGGCATTCTCGGATACGGCGCTCCATCCGCCTGCAGTCTTTATGCCGTAGCCTAATACTGCGATTATTGCAACAGACATAACGATGGACTGGATAAAGTCTGTAACTGAAGCTGCAAGGAATCCGCCGAGCATTGTATATACAACGATTACTACGGCGCAGATCACCATGGTGACATGGTAATCGGTATTAAAGAGCGTGCCGAATACTTTGCCGCAGCCCTTAAATCCTGATGCTGTATAGGGGACAAAGAATGCAACGATAACGAGAGCTGAGATGAGCTTGATAATATTGCTCTTGTCGTGATACCTTCCTGAAAAGAAACCGGGGATAGTAAACTCGCCTATCTCCTGTGAATAGACTCTGAGTCTCTTTGCTACTATGAGCCAGTTAAGATAAGTACCGACGGCAAGACCTGCTGCAGTCCAGAATGGGTCGCAAAGGCCGGTTGCATAAGCAACGCCCGGAAGACCCATAAGGAGCCAGGAGCTCATGTCAGATGCTTCTGCGCTCATTGCGGTAACGAGAGGACCAAGTCTTCTGCCGCCGAGGTAGAAGTCGCTGACGCTATTAGTCTTGGAATATCTGAAACCGACGATTATTACCGCTGCCAGATATAAGATAATGGCGATCATGATGATGATTTGTGCAGATGTCATTAATATACCCTCCTGTAAATAATACATATAGGATTATACTGTAAAACATGTCTGACGTGTTACAATACTTTTCGGAGGATCCGATCATGAATAGATTTATGAAGAGTTTTATAAAGCATATTTCCTGTTTTGCTCTGGTGGCTCTGATAGCAGGGCAGATCATTACACCTCTTGAGATAATAAGAGCTGACGGGCAGATGGAGTCTGCCCAAGATCTGGCAGACCATATAAATGTAGGGTGGAACCTGGGCAATACCTTCGATGCCTATGGCACCTGGATATCCGGAACAAGCCCCGATGCTTATGAGACGGCCTGGGGTAATGTCTCCACTACAAAAGCCATGATCGAGTCAGTAAGAGAACAGGGCTTTAACACCATAAGGATCCCCATTACCTGGGCACAGCACATAGACGGGAGCGGCAATATCGACGAGGCCTGGCTTGCGAGAGTCAAGACTGTAGTGGATTATGCCTATGAAGCCGGACTCTATGTAATAATCAATACCCACCATGACGGCGGAGAAGGCGGCGGAGACAAGGTGGCATGGCTCAGGGCAGATACAGGGGTCTACGATTCCACCAAGGATAAGTTTGCTTCGCTTTGGACAAATATCGCAAATACATTCAAGGACTACGACGACAGGCTTATATTCGAGGGCTATAACGAGCTGATCGATTCCAATAACACCTGGGATCAGGCATCTACCGGAAATAACGCCTACGATGCGGTCAACAGTTATGCCCAGCTTTTTGTAGATACCGTAAGAGCAACAGGCGGCAATAACGCAGAGCGCAATCTTATAGTCCAGACCTATGTAGGTTCCTGGAACCAGACTGTTCTTGACAGTTTTGTTGTGCCTACTGACAGCGCCACAGATCACCTTCTCTGCGCTGTGCATTCATATACGCCCTGGGGCTTTACCGGGACTACTGCAACAGTTAACTGGACTCCTGTCCATAACGATTTCGGCTCAGGCGATAAGAGTGAGATCGACAGCTGCATCGACAGGATCGCTGCTTTCAGAGACAGGATAGGGATCCCGGTAATAATCGGAGAGTTCGGTGCAGAGAACAAGAATAATGAAGACCAGATAGAGCTCTATGCACAGTATTTTGTCGACAAGGCTTCATCCAAGGGCCTTAAGTGCATCTACTGGGATAACGGGATCTTTAACGACGGCTCGGGTTCGGACGGATATGCTATCTTTGACCGTAAGAACCTGGTATGGAAGGATGGCATCGTTACAAGCCTTATAAATGCAGCTGCGCCTTATGTTTCCGAGGCAGCGCCTGAGGAGCCTGCTGCTACTGAGACTACTGTTGAAACAACCGAAGAAACAGTTATTGAAACAGTTTATGAGTCAGAAACTGTATATGAGACAGCAGAATCCGTAACGGAAACTGAGGAATCTCTTCCTTCAGAAGCAGTGTTAGAAAGCAGAGCCAGTGACCCGCTCCCCCCGATACTGATAGCATTTATCGTGGCAGATATTGTTCTGGTTACTGTTTTTGTTACACTTCTGGCTGTTTATCTTGCCCGTAAGAAGAATAGTAAATAAATCTGACAAAAAACCAACAGGCTGAATTGACTTTAAAATATTAAAGCCTTAAAATGTGTCGCATGCGACATAATGGTGAGATCAGGATCGAAAATATGCCCTACGGAGCCAGATTCTCCATCCTATCCAAGGCTTTCAGGCGCAAGATGGATGAGAATCTCAGGGAATACGGTCTTACTGCTGTTCAGGGGGCTGTTTTAGGCGCTATAAATGCCTTTGAGAAGGAAGGCATTACCGATATATCCCAGAGGTTTCTGGAGCGGGAGATCCACAATACCCATGCCTCCCTTACTGAGATCTTAAGAAAGCTCGAAGCGGGCGGCTTTATCCTTATGGTCAGGAATGATTCGGACAAAAGGTCCAAGAGTATAAAAACGACGGACAAAGCCCATGAGCTCTTCAGCAAGATCGACGAATCAGACCGGAAGATCTATGAAGAAGTAAGAGAAGGCATATCTGACGAGGAGATGGCAGACTTCTGGACAGTATACGGCAAGATATTAAGCAACAGCTGCAGGAGAGCTCCGGGAGGAGGAATAAAGTGATACGCAAGATAATGAGGTGTCTTAAAGAATATAAGAAAGACACCATACTGACTTTGATCTTCATTATGGGAGAGGTTATCCTCGAGGTAATAATCCCTTTTATTACCGCTGACATGGTAAACGGCATCAAGGCAGGTGCCGAGTTAGGCAATATCCTTAAGACCGGCGGACTCATGGTTGCCGCAGCGATGTTCTCCCTTCTGTTTGGAACCCTGGCCGGCAAATATGCCGCTTCGGCATCTGCAGGTCTTGCAGGCAACGTAAGGTCTGAGATGTTCAGGCGTATCCAGAGATTCTCATTCGGCAACATAGATAAGTTCTCCACCTCTTCTCTGGTTACGAGAATGACCACGGATATAAACAATGTCCAGAATGCCTATATGATGGTAATAAGGACTGCCATAAGATCCCCATTTATGTTCCTGTTCGCGGTAATAATGGCGTTTGTCATGGGCGGCCCTCTGGCAATGACATTTGTAGTGGTAATACCTGTTCTGGCTTTCGGTCTTATCATGATCGGCAAGCTCGCACTTCCCGCTTTCAGAGCGGTGTTCAAAAAATACGACAAGCTCAACGAGTCAGTGGAGGAGGATGTTCGCGGTATGCGTGTCGTAAAGGGCTTCGCCAGAGAAGACCACGAGATCGACAAGTTTAATAAAGCATCCAAGGACATCATGTTCGATTTTACAAAGGCTGAGCGTATAGTAGGTCTTAACGGCCCGCTTATGGAGCTCTGCATTTATTTCAATACGGCTTTTGTCCTCTTTATAGGCGCCAAGCTTGCCATAGGAAGCCAGGGCGAGATGATAGATGTAGGGCAGATCTCTGCGATGCTGACATACGGCATACAGATCCTCATGTCTCTTATGATGATCTCCATGATATACGTAATGCTCACTATGTCTGTGGAGTCCATCAAGCGTATAGCCGAGGTCTTAGACGAAGAACCCTCTATCACCAATCCTGAGAATCCTGTGATGGAGGTTAAGGACGGCAGCATCGAGTTTAAGGATGTTGCTTTCAGATATTCTGCCAAGGCAGAAAGAGACGCCCTCTTTGATATAGATCTTAAGATATCGAGCGGCATGACCGTAGGTGTCCTGGGCGGCACGGGTTCATCCAAGACAACCCTCATACAGCTTATCCCCAGGCTCTACGATGTTAATTCCGGTTCTCTTACAGTAGGCGGTGTAAATGTTAAGGACTATGACCTCAAGGTCCTCCGCGATGCGGTATCTGTCGTCTTACAGAAGAACGAACTCTTCTCCGGGACCATAAGGGAGAATCTTAAGTGGGGCAATAAGGATGCTTCGGACGAGGAGATAATAAACGCCTGCAAGATAGCTCAGGCGTATGAGTTTGTATCCAGTTTCCCTGACGGGCTTGATACACACATAGAGCAGGGCGGTACCAACGTATCCGGCGGTCAGAAGCAGAGGCTCTGCATAGCAAGAGCCCTTCTCAAAAAACCTAAGATACTGATCCTGGACGATTCAACATCTGCCGTAGATACCAGGACAGATGCTTTGATCCGTAAGGGCTTTAAGGAATATCTCCCTGATACTACCAAGATAATAATCGCCCAGCGTGTGGCATCTGTTGAGGATTGCGACATGATAGTCATCATGGACGGCGGTAAGATCATAGATACCGGTACTCACGAGGAGCTCCTTGCCGGGAGCGAGATCTACCGTGAGATCTACGAAGAACAGACGAAGGGAGGCAAGGAGAATGAGTGATAACAGAAGAAGACGCGGAGCAGTTTCATTCTCCCAGGTCAAGGAGTCATCTTCCCAGATCAAGAGGACAGTCAAATTATACTTTGGCAATTTCCCAAAGCTTACACCCATAGTCATACTGTGTATAATCGTAGCTTCTGCCACGGCTCTTATGCCTGCCATATTCCAGAAGCAGATAATAGAGATCATAGAAAAGTACTACAAGTCAGGGGACTGGGATTCAGCAAGACCTGAAGTACTCAGGCTCATAATTCCCCTTATAGCGATCTATGCAGTTGCCCTTATAATGAGCATCGTTCAGTCACAGGTCCTCGCCTTCATGACCCAGAGATTCATGCACAACATGAGGTCCAGGATGTTCGAGAGCATGCAGAAGCTCCCTATAAAGTACTTCGATACTCATAAGCATGGCGACATCATGAGCCACTATACAAATGATATCGATACCTTAAGGCAGCTCGTATCCCAGGCGATCCCAGCGCTTATCAGGGCCTCGATCATAGTCGTCGGCGTATTTATCATAATGCTGAGTTACAGCATCTGGATGACGCTGGTAGTTGTTGCAGGAGTTATCTCCATGATGGTCATAACAGGCAAGGTCGGAGGCGGCTCGGCCAAGTACTTCTTAAGACAGCAGAAGGCCGTGGCTGCGACAGAGGGCTTTATCCAGGAGATAATGAACGGACAGAAGGTAGTTAAGGTATTCAATCACGAGCCGGAAGTAATAGACACATTCGAAGAGCTTAATAAAGGACTTGCAAGCGACAGCGGCAAGGCTAATGCCTATGCCAATATCCTGGCCCCCATCATCAATAATATCGGTAACATCATGTATGTTCTGATCGCAGTTACAGGCGGTATCCTGCTCTACTTTAAGGTGCCTAATGTTTCTTTGTCGGGGGCAGCTTTCTCGATCAGTATACTGGTGCCCTTCCTTAACATGAGCAAACAGTTCATGGGGAACTTAAACCAGCTCACGATGCAGATGAATGCCATCGTAATGGCAGGTGCGGGCGCCACGAGGATCTTTGCTCTCCTTGACGAAGCTCCTGAGACAGATGACGGCTATGTAACTTTAGTTGATGCTGATATTGCTCCGGATGGTACTGTCACAGAGGCAGATCACAAGACGGGACACTGGGCATGGAAGCATCCCCACAAGCAGGAAGGCACTATCACCTACACGGAACTTAAGGGTGATGTCAGGCTTACTGATGTGGACTTCTCCTATGTGGAGGGCAAACAGGTCCTTACGGATGTATCCGTATTTGCAAAGCCCGGACAAAAGGTTGCTTTTGTAGGTGCGACAGGTGCCGGCAAGACCACGATCACCAACCTTATCAACAGATTCTACGATATCGAGGACGGCAAGATCAGATACGACGGCATCAATGTCAATAAGATAAAGAAATCAGATCTTAGAAGATCACTCGGCCTCGTCCTGCAGGAGACTAATCTGTTTACCGGAAGCGTTATGGATAATATCCGTTACGGCAGACTGGATGCAACGGACGAAGAGTGCATCAAGGCGGCAGAACTCTCCGGTGCATCTGATTTTATCGAGCGTCTCCCGGACGGCTACAATACATTGCTCAGCAATAACGGTGCCAATCTGTCTCAGGGACAAAGGCAGCTTATCGCCATAGCAAGAGCAGCTGTAGCAGATCCCCCGGTAATGATAATGGACGAGGCAACCTCTTCTATCGATACCCGTACAGAGGCTATCGTTCAGCGTGGTATGGATAAGCTCATGGAGAACAGGACTGTATTTGTAATAGCCCACCGTCTATCCACCGTAATGGATTCTGATGTCATTATGGTACTGGATAAGGGCAGGATAATAGAGCGTGGATCACACGAACAGCTTATCGAAGAGAAGGGAACATACTATCAGCTTTATACCGGAGCATTTGAATTAGAGTGATTTTTGACGGTTCTGCTAAACAAGTGTATGCTAATAGCCTATGGAAGATACAGTAATTAACGAATGGCACGGGCACACCTTTGCCGTGTGCGCATATAAGGATTCACCCTATCTTGAGGAGTGCATCAAGTCTCTTGTAGACCAGCGCCTCAAGACCAGGATCATCATATGTACATCGACCCCGTCAGACTATATTCAGGGACTGGCGGACAAATATGGCATCAAGTGCTATATAAGAGACGGCAAGAGCGATATCGGTGCAGACTGGAACTTTGCTTATGACACCGCTCATACCAAGTATGTGACCATAGCCCATCAGGATGATGTATATCTTCCTGACTACAGCTTAAACCTCAAGAAGATGACTGATGAGAGCGAAGATAAGGGGATGCCTCCGGTATTCTATTTTACTGACTATCTCGCTTATAAGGACGGCGTGCCGGTAAGAGATATCAATTCCAGGATCAGAAGGTTTCTGAGATTTCCTCTTAAGGTCAGGAGCTGGTCCAAGTCCAAGTTTATTAAGCGCAGATTCCTGTCCCTGGGCAATCCCATATGCTGCCCTACGGTTACATATAACAAAGGGATGATAGGCGAGAACCTCTTTACCTCAAGATATAAGTTCAATATCGACTGGGATACCTTCCTCAAGCTCTCAAGCTATGACGGCAGATTCCTGTACTTTGATAAGGTCCAGGTCTACTACAGAGTGCATCCGGGGGCAACCAGCGCAGAATTCATAAGAGACAGCAAGAGGGAAGGAGAGGACACCATTATGTTTGCCAAGTTCTGGCCCATGCCTATAGCCAAGTTTATAATGCTGTTCTACAAGGCTTCCTATAAGACTTACGGAAGGCTTTGATCAAAGGGTATCAGCTTAGCTTTTCCATCTTCTATTATGATGTAAGAAGGCTTGGTTTCGCCCTTGGGTATCGAGGGTGATCCGGGATTCATGAATCTGATCCCGTCTTTAATAATATCTCCTGCTATATGGGTATGTCCGGATAAGAGAACGTCCCCTTCCTTTATGGATTTAGGAAGAGCCTCAGGTCCATAGATATGACCGTGGGTCAAAAAGAACATGACGCCTCCGGATACAATGCAGGTGTAATCAGCCATTATAGGGAAGTCTAAGACCATCTGGTCTACTTCTGCATCGCAGTTGCCCCTTACGGCGATTATCGAAGATGCCAGGGGATTTAAAAGAGATATCACTTCCTTAGGTGCATAATGGGACGGCAGGTCGTTCCTGGGGCCGTGATATAAGATATCTCCCAGCAGGACCAGTCTGTCTGCACCGGATTCCTTATAGG
>AUXO012090473.1_pt1 | contig 19224 bp, 16 predicted proteins | sample 768731 | NCBI WGS metagenome assembly AUXO01 (sample SAMN02715735, study PRJNA202380) | gut metagenome | biome: sheep rumen | host: Ovis aries | place: New Zealand: Palmerston North
AAAAGTTGCATTTAGAATTTGTCTAGTTGCATTTACCTCCGCAATTAACCCATATCTTAAATATACCAAAATAATCTATGCTCGTAAAGCATAAATAACTATCTATTCTAAGTATTTGTTATTGGAAGCAAATCCATTTACACTAGTACTATCAGGAGAAATGCAATTTAGAAAATAAAGCCACATTCTGAGAAGATGACACAGCTGTCGGATAGTGACAAATGGCTTGTAAGAATAGAATGCAGAGAGAAATTAAAAAATATGGAAAGGAACAGAGGAAATGAAACGATTCAAAAGTGCCTATATAGCAGGAATATTATCCGTGAGCGTATTGTTTGGCGGTTGTGGACAGGCAGCAGTTCAAAAAGACGCAGTACAGGAAAATAAGACAGAAGGAACGCAGCAGATACAAGTAACATCAAAGATTACAGAATTAGAGAAAGGTTTCTCGGCAGTCGAATTTACCGGGGATGACGGTTTGGAAGGTTTTTTAAATGGAGGTGGTGCAAAATCAGACAGCGAAGTGATTGCATATCTGACACAGATGCTTTCGGCAAATGTAACCTTGGATACCACGCAAGTTTTTGGATGCAGTACGCTGGCAGTTTCTGACAACAATGGAAATCATCTGTTTGGGCGAAACTTTGACTGGGATGCATCTTGTGACGCACTTGTGGTAGTAGCAAAGCCTGTCAAAGGATATGCGTCTATTTCCACAGTCAACACCAATTTTATCAGTGCCAGTGCAGGAGTGATGACGAACCTTGCGTTAAAAAATGATGAATTGCTGACAAGAGTAGCACTGTATGCACCGCTTGACGGGATGAATGAGAAAGGGTTTGCCGTGTCTGTCAATATGATTTCGGATTCTGCAAGAATTGAACAGAATACAGACAAGCCGGATCTTACAACGACCACGGCGATTCGTTTGTTATTAAATCAGGCAGCAACGGTTGATGAGGCAGTAGCTTTATTACGGCAGTATGATGTTCACGGCTCTATGGGAATGATGATTCATTTGCATATGACAGATGTGACTGGAAAGAGCGTGGTTGTGGAGTATGTGAATCAGCAGATGCAGGTAATAGAATCTCCAATTGCAACGAATTTCTATTTGGCAGAAGGAGAGAAATATGGCATCGGAACGGCACAGTCGCACCAGCGTTTTGAACGGTTACAGACTTTATTAGGACAGAAGCCGACATTAGATGCAGCAGGTGTAAAAGATGCGCTAGACAGTGTCAGTAAAGATAATTATACAGAATACGAATCGACAGAATGGAGTGCTGTATTTCATCTAAATGAGGGAATTACGGATTATTATCACAGAGAAGATTACAACCATGGTTATACATTTTCTTTGAGATAAGTTAAATGCCATGAGACGATATAGAAATTTTAGAGAATAGAGCAGGTTATTTACATAAAATGTGAAATGTCAGTGATTCATGTGACGGGAAGGAATGAAATATGTTAAAGGTATTGGCAGATTTCTATCGGTTAAGAAAAAATCAGTTTCGTACGAAAGAAAAAATAAAGCAAATACAGACAGATAAATTATCAGAATTACTTCATTATGCCTATGCACATTCTGAATATTATCATGAGCAATTTGAACGGGCTGGAATTACAGCACTGAATATTGATGAGATTCCGTTGAACGAATATCCAACGATTGATAAGGAAACATTATTAAAACAGTTTGATAAAATCGTAACAATTCCAGGCGTTACACAGGAACAATTGCGTAAATGTGATGAAAGGGATGAAATGCGAACGGGATTGCCGAAAGGATGTCATTATGTACATTCATCAGGAAGTACAGGTGTTCCGGGATATTTTTTATATGATGACTCTGCTTGGAATACAATGTTGTCGGGAATCATTCGTGGAGCTTTCTGGGGAATGTGTTGGAAAGAGATTGCAGCGTTATTGATTTCCGGTGCAAAAATTGCATATTTGGCGGCAACTGATGGAAGTTATGGCGGAGTCATGGCAGTTGGAGATGGAATCGCAGGGGTACATGCAAAGGAATTGAAATTGGATATTAATATGCCTATGAGAGAGTGGATTACACAGATTCAAACATTTCAACCCAATATGGTTATAGGCTATCCATCAGCAGTAAAAATACTTGCAGAACTTGTTCGTGCAGGAAGTATTCAAGTTAAGCCGATGCGTATTATTACCTGCGGAGAGCCACTTGACGTTGGATTAAGAGCGTTTATAGAAGATACATTTTTGGTTCCGGTTATCAATTTCTATGGTGCAAGTGAGTCCTTAGCAATTGGCGTAGAGGAACATCCCGAAGATGGGATGATTTTGTTTGATGACTTAAATATCATTGAGTCCATTGATGGCAAAATGTATCTGACATGTCTTTATAATAAGGCACAGCCGTTAATTCGTTATGAGATTACAGACAGCATTACGCTTGAAGAAGCAGGAAAACAAGATGCATATCCATTTTCAAGGATTGTTGGCTTGTTGGGTAGAGATGAAGATGTATTATGGTTTACAGATGCAGCCGGCAGAAAAGAATTTCTGCATCCGTTGGCAATCGAAGGCATTTGTATGGAAAGCCTGACGGATTATCAGTTTCGTCAGACGGGCAGTGCCGCCTTTGAGATGTATGCGCAGACAAGTAGGACGAAGACGCAGGAATTACAGGAACAGATTGAAGCGTTTATGAACAAAATTTTACAAGAAAACGGGTTGGATTATGTGGATTTTCGAATTCGCTTTGTAGATTCGATATTGCCGAATCCGAAGACAGGAAAGAAGCAGCTTATTGTAACATAGAATAATCAGCCGGAATTACATACAATCGTTATACGTTGCATTGGAACTGGTACGGCGCAGACAGATAAATGGATATGGGAGTTGGATATGAGTCAAGTTATTTTAGAAGGAAAACAGGTAGGAAAAACATTTACACGGAATCACCAGACAACAGAAGTGTTAAAGCAGGTAGATATTCAAATCTTTGACAAAGATTTCACAGTAATTATGGGTTCTTCCGGTGCCGGCAAGTCCACATTATTGTATACATTAAGTGGAATGGATGTATGCAGCAGCGGACAGATTCAATATCGAGGAAAAGATGTCAGCAATTTAAGGGAAAAGGAACAGGCAGAGTTACGTGCACGTGCGTATGGCTTTGTATTTCAGCAGACACATTTGGTAGGAAATCTGTCTTTGCGGGAAAATATTGCTGTATCCGGATATATTGCAGGCAAACATTCACCCAAAGAAATTGATGAACGGGCAGAGGCCTTATTAGAACGAATGAAAATCGCACATGTGGCAGATCACGCAGTTAGTCAGGTGTCCGGTGGAGAGGCACAACGGGCAGCAATTGCAAGGGCAATCATTGCAGAACCGGATATTTTATTTGCGGATGAACCGACCGGAGCGTTGAATCGTGCCGGGAGTGAGAATGTGTTGGATATTTTTACAGAGCTTCATCAGGCAGGGCAGAGTATTGTGATGGTAACGCATGATGTTCACGCAGCCATCCGTGCGAATCGAATTCTATATTTGGACGATGGCAGGCTTGTTGGGGAATATACATTTAATCCGTACAGTCCGAAAGAAGGCAGAGCAAGAGAAGATGCGTTAAATGCGTGGCTGCTGCAATTGCACTGGTAGGATAAAATGAAGGAACTTATACAGGTTGTTGAAAAAGGACGGAAGGGAAACAGGATGACGAAGAAGGTATTATTTCGTGCAGGAGTCAAACAGCATAAAGGAATCCTTACAGGTATCTTTTTATTAAATTTTATGGTGGTATTGTCACTCGGTGTATTGCTTACGGTATGGAACAATTCTAATTCTTATATTCGTGCAGAGCTAGAGCGTTTGGGATATGGCGATATGACGCTTTGGGTACATAACGTGCCGGATTCTGTGAATATATCGGATGAAATTACAGATACAGGAATTGTGAAAGATATAACAACAGATTCCCTTATCTTTACCGATTATGAAGTGAACGGGAATGAGTCAGATAGTCAAGGACAGTTGATTGTTTATGATAAACGGCAGCAATACCGTGTGTTTACCGATGATTTGAAAGGATACCGGCAAGTTGGTGGGATTGCGGAAGGAGATGCATATGTACCGGCATCTTTTGTGTCCATGTATGGTGCACAGGTGGGAGATGAACTGATTTGTCGGGTAGCAAGAAATGGAAATGAGTATCCATTAACCATTCGTGGATTTTACGAAGACCCAATGATGGGAAGCTCTATGATTGGGATGAAAGGAATTCTGATTGGTTCATCGGATTACGAGGCAATCCGGCAAGTAATTTTGCGTACCGGCATAGATGCACTGGCAGAAACAGGAGCGATGATTCATATTACAGGAAAGGAAGAAATCGCAAATTCGGCAGAATTATTGCATACATTAGAACAGAATACGTCTATTTCAAATTATTTGAAATTTAGTTACAGCAGAGAAGTTATTATAGGGTTTATGATGGTTTTGCAGAATGTATTTCGTGGCATATTATTTGCATTTGTCGCAATTTTATTTGTTGTGGTTATGATTGTGTTGGGGCATACGATTCATTCTGGAATCGTGGCAGATTATGAACAGATTGGAATTCTAAAGACAATGGGGATGAAAAGCAGCCAACTGCGACAGATTCAACTCATGCAGTATATGACTGGCGCAGGTTGTGGAATGTTTCTTGGCGTGTTGTTGACAGCAATGGTTGCAAAGATATTTCTGCAAATGACGATAACATCTACGGGACTGCGAATTCCAGCACAGGTGGCATGGAATCAGGTACTTCCGGCGGTATGTATCATAGGTGTCATTCTGATTGGTTTTATATGGGTGCAGACACGTACCATTTTAATGGTTACACCAATGCAGGCAATTCGAAGGGAAGTTGGCACAGATACAGGAAGTAAAATGAAAGGACCTATATCCGGCAGACAGCTATTGTTATCCATTGCAGTACGTCAGGTTGCATCTCATGTATCGAAATACATCGGGATTACGGTTATCGCAATGCTGTTGGTGTGTTTTGCACAGGCAGTTGGAAGGATGAGCAGCTGGCTTGGCAGTGATGGGAAAGGAATGATGGATGCATTTAATCCGGCAGATCATGATATTGGCGTTCAGATGTTTGGTGTAAATACGGATGAAGATGCTGCACAGATTATTCGGACATTTACGGGGATTACGGAGCAGTATGAACTTGCAATGCCAGATGTAACAATTGCAGGAACAGGTTATACGGCAAATGTCATCACAGAGCCACAGCGTTTTCATATATTGGAAGGACAGACAAGTAAGAACGATGACGAGATTGTCATTACGGAATTTATTGCTGCAGATTATGGCGTTGGAATTGGAGATACACTGACGGTTACAGGAGATTTGGGAAGTGCGGCATATAGGATTTCAGGAATCTATTCCTGTGCAAATGATATGGGAGCGAATCTGGGAATGTCGAAGGCAGGGTATCTTCGCATAGGCAAAGATGATGCAAGGCTGTGGTGTCACCATTATTTTCTGGAAGATGCATCGTTAAAATATGAGATTACCAATGCCTTAGAGCAGACATTTGGCGGAGATGTTCATGTGCATGAAAATACATGGCCGGGACTGTTCGGCATTATTGCAGCAATGAAGCTGCTGTTTGTGGTGATGTATATTGCAATCACGGCATTTGTTTTGATTGTTACTATTTTAACAGGAAGCAGACTGTTAAAAGACGAACAGAAGGACATCGGAATCTATAAGGCACTTGGAATGAGCAGTGGTCAGCTGCGTATAACCTTTGCGTTACGTTTCACAATGATGGCAGCCGTTGGAAGTATCTTAGGAACGGTGGTATCGGCAGGATGCGCAGATTTGTTGATTTCTATGATAATGAAAATAGAAGGAATCAGTAACTTTGCTGCACATCCGACGTTGTTGGAATCCTTGCTTCCGGGATGTTTTGTAACACTGTTATTTTTCGTATGTGCTTATGCGGCAGGACACAAGATTCGCAGTGTTGGCAGCAATGTCTTGATTTCAGAGTAGTACAAAGATATGCAAGGCTTATGAAATAATATAGAAAATAAGCATAGGTGACTATCTGATATAAGTATTTGTGATTTTCAGTCAGACACCATACAATGAAGAAGAAAGAACATTGGTGGATACAATTTTATAAAAAGCCTCCAAAGGTATAAAAAAGAAAATATGAAGAAAGGAGCATAATTTATGCATTTATAGGAAGATGCGTGGATTATAACAAGATGAAATGAAAAAAGGATTTGGTATCATAACCATTCTTGCAGTCGCTGTTTCAATGCTTGCAGGCTGTGGAGCAGAGAAGGCAGATACGGCAGTTACAAATAACAGTGCGACGAATACGCAGCCAAATACGGCAATTGCCATACAAAAAGGTGAAAAAGTTTCACAGCTTTATGTGAATTTTGGAGACAGTGCATATTTTACGATGCATTTAAATGATAATCCGACTGCACAGGCGATTGCAAATTATGTGGGAACACAGGACTGGCAGCTTCCAATTTATCATTATAATGATTATGAAAACTGGGAAATTATGCAGTATTACGATATTCCAAGCAGATATAAGATTCCGTCAAATCCAGAGAAAATTACAAAGGAGGCAGCAGGAACGGTCTATTATTCAGAGCCAAACAGAATGATTCTGTATTTTGGAGATGGAGAAGTTGCAGCAGACTATACCCCGGTTGGATATTTTGATATTACAGAAGAAATGGTTCAGGCGATTGAAAACAACCCGGTGGTTGCAGGTTGGGGCAATAAGTTAATTCATATCACTGCAAAGCAGAAATAAACAGATTAAGGGAGAAATATATGCAGTATAATAAGAAAGAGGATATTATTGAAAACTTAAGAGATGCCGGTTGTGATGAAGAGGATATTACTTGTTTCATTCATGAATTCTGTAATGGGAATCAGCGCATCGGTGTAAAAAGGCTGCGGGAATATCGTGCAGAACTGCTTGCAAATATTCATGCAGAACAGGAAAAAATTGATTGCTTGGATTATTTCTTATATAAATTAGAGAAAAATGAGGTCAAGATAGAAGCGTGATGATGGATGTGTTAGGATACCTGCTTCGGGGAATTGCCATTGGTTTGCTGTTTGGAATTCCGATAGGTGCAGTTGGAACGATGACAGTGCAAAATACTGTCAATGCAGGCATGTCTGCAGGCTTGCTGACCGGTCTTGGCTCGTCTGTGGCGGATTGTGTGTATGCGGTAATTGGAGCCTTTGGTTTTACCGTAATATCAGATTGGCTGCTTGATTATCAGAAAGTCATTCTGCTGCTTGGCGGCGGTTTCATATGTTATATGGCATATCGAGCATGGAATCTGTCAGACAGCGTGGTAAAACGGAAGCAGCAGAGAGGAAATCTGAAGTTATTTGCAGCTTCATTTGTGATTGGAATTACCAACCCGACAGCAATTCTAACATTTCTGTTTGCATTTACTTATTTTGGAATTGCCGATATTCATACAGGAATTGGTGCAGCAGCATTGGTAGCGGGTGTATTTGTTGGAACGTTTTTGTGGTGGATAACACTCACATTTATTACAAATATGTTGACAAAAAAGGCAAAGCTGGAACAGATTCATCGTCTGAATCGCATCTTTGCAGGAATTTTATTGCTTTTTGCAGTCTGTATTTTTATGAAGGCGGCAGGGATATAATATAAGTTTCAATATCGTCGAAAAAGTCATCTGATAGCGTGGAATGGTCTATTCTATCGGATGGCTAATGCAGGATTTTCGGTGTAGGAATGCGAAAGATATGAATTGAGCAAAGAGGAAGCAGACAGGGCGTATGAAGATTATATTGTAGAGAATGTATAAAAACTGTAATTTTATTAGAACTTCGCACACAATCAGCAGATTTTGTGCGGAGTTTTTTGTATAATGAAAATGAAAGCATAAATGATTTGAATATCGTAAACTGCTGCAAAATGAGTTTGTTTGTTCAATTTACGCAATGTGTCATCAATGTACGTTTTGAAGCATCTTTTGACACCTGAATCATAATACAAAGAAAATAGCAGTGATAAGAATGATACATAAAGCAGATTGATGTATTTAACAAAACAACAAAGTATTGCAATAATATATATGAAGATGTTCCTTTAGAAAGGATGGGTAATCATGGGAAAGATTCGATTCATCATTGTGGGTTCTGGATGGCGGTCTAAATTTTATGTGCGTATTGCGAAAGCATTACCGGAACGATATGAAGTGGCAGCAATGTTGTGCCGCAGTGTGGAAAAAGCAGAAAAAATGGCAAAGGAGTGTGAAATCTACACGACAACCTCCATCGAAGAATGTATTCAAATGCAGCCGGATTTTGTAGTCGCAGCGGTAACGAAGACTGATATTGCACGTGTGAGTATGGAGTGGATGGATAGAGGTTGTACAGTGTTGTGTGAGACACCTGCATCACTGGAATATTCGATGTTGGAGCAGCTTTGGAAGGCACACAAGGCAGGTGAAAAGTTGGTGGTTGCAGAACAATATGTATATTATCCACAGTATGCAGCAGTTATAGAGGCTTTAGACAGAAATGTGTGTGGATCGATTCATTGTGTGAATTTATCTGTTGCACATGAATATCATGGTGCGAGCCTGATGCGGGCATTTTTGCAGGAGTCGGTTGCAACGCCATTTACAGTATCGGGAAAGACATACACATTTCCAACGACAGAGACCTATACAAGATATGAAAAATTTACAGATGGTCGTGTCGCTGATAAAAAACGAACCGTCGCAACATTTACCTTTGCAAATGGAAAAGTGTGCTGGTACGATTTTGATTCAGAGCAGTATCGCTCTCCGATTCGTAAGAATTTGTTGAAAATTCAAGGCGTGCGTGGAGAAATTGTGGGAAACCGGTTGTATTATTTGGATGAACACAATGAAGCATGCGAAGAAGAATTGGCTGCACAGTCAGAATTAGAGCAGTATGGATTGTCACAGGATGAGATTGCGATAGAGCATTTGATGCAGCTTGCGGCACAGTATAATAGAGATGAAGTAGATTTGGAAGATTTATTAAAAAATGCATTGCAGGACAGTTATATGGCAATCTTAATGCAAGAGGCAGTAAGTACGGGAACGTGCGTGAGCAGTCAGCCACAGATATGGCAGTAAGCAAAGGCGTGTACAGTACGTTTTGTATCAATGAGGATAATACGGTGTCATTTTACAAAGAATAGCGTTTGCAAGTATGGAGGTTATTATGGAGAAAAAGGTTCGGGCAGCACTGATTGGACTTGGGGCGATGGGAAAGAAATATGCGAAAATACTGATTGATGGAGAAGTTTCTAATATGGAATTGACTGCAGTGGTAGCAAGAAAGCCAGAAGCAAGAGAATGGATTGCAAATGCAGGTGGGCAGGTTGCAGTATATAAGGATGCGCAGGAGTTGTATGCACATGCAGATGGTTATGATTGTGTTATCATTGCAACGCCACATAAGACACACAAAGAATTGATGTTACAGGCAGCAGCCCTGCATAAGCATGTATTGTGTGATAAGCCGGCAGGAATCAGTGTGCAGGAAGCACAAGATATGGCAGATGCCGCACAGCAGGAACAAATTCTGTATGGCGTGATGTTTCATCAGCACAAATATGAAAAGTATCAGAAGATGAAAGAATTGATTACAAGCGGCAGTATTGGAGAAATAAAACGAATTTTGCTTGTCAATTCGAGATATTTAAGAACGAAATATTATCATACTTCAGGAAGCTGGAGAAGCAGTTGGAAGGGGGAAGGTGGTGGCGCACTCATCAATCAGGGCGCACATATTTTGGATATGTGGCAGTGGTTATTTGGCATGCCGGATAGCTTGTATGCAGATATTCCATTTGGCAAGTACAATGACTTTGCAGTAGATGATGAAGCTACGATAGTGATGCATTATGCAAATGGATGCACAGGAACCTTTATATTAAGCACAGGAGAAGCATTGCATGAGGAACGATTAGAGGTCATTGGCAGTAAAGGAAAATTGTTATTAGAAGACGATACACTGACCGTTTGGACATTACAGCAGGATATTGATGCATATATTCAGACGCAGCAGACGAATTCCAGAGAGAATTTAAAGTTTGAATCCGAACAAGTTGTCTTTGAAAAGAAGCCCGAACCTTATCAGGAAATGCTCTCAGAATATGCACAGGCAGTAATAGAAGGCAAGACACAAGTAGAAACATCATCCGGTGAGGAAGCAGTCAATCAGATTGCATTAACGAATGCAGCATATTTGTCTGCTTGGAAAGGAATGAAGATTTCACTCCCACTAGATGCCAGTGAATATGAGAAATATCTTGCACTGGCAGAGGAGCGGGAAGTACAGTAAAATTGTCATTTTCATAGAATATTATTTTATAGAAACACGATGCGATACCCAATTTTGGGGATTGTATCGTGTTTTTGTTTATGAAATTTGTAAGAGGTCTTTTATATTTTATATATTGATAAGTGCTTTTTTATGAAAATAGTATAAAATGGCATAGACGAGATTAATGTTGTAAAAGATATAACGTACAAGATTGTCGAAGCAAAATGGAAAGTTGGAGATAAGTTCTTCAGGTTTTGAAGGATGTAATTAAAAAATAATAAATAATTCAGCTCTTTATGTTGGAATAGGGACATTAACAAACAGTAGAACAGAAATCCCTATTTTTTAACAATCGCAGAAATTTTCTCAAAAACCCCTCTTGACATATACCCCCAGAGGGTATAATATAACGTCATACAAGATACCCTGCCAGGGTATATAAAACAAAAATATGGATACTTACAAAGACAATCAGAGATTATCAAATGTTACATAGAAATGTGTATAGAAAAGAATATAAAGGAGATGAGAATGTATGCATGAAGAAATAAATCAGGAAATGAAGAATGAACAAGATATGAAGATTTCTGAAGAAGCAGAAGAAATGGCATGCCCACACTGTTCGAGCCGTCATAAGGCACGTTCTGATGAAGAGCAGAAAGCATTGCTTACAAGACTTCGCAAGATTGAAGGACAGATTCGTGGAATTGAAAAAATGGTTGAGACGGATGCATATTGTCCGGATATTTTAATTCAGGTCTCAGCAGCAACTTCCGCACTCAATAGTTTTAATAAAGTCTTATTATCCTGTCACATTCATAGCTGCGTTGCAGAAGATATTCGTGCAGGTAAGGATGAAACAATTGATGAATTGTGCAAGGTCTTACAGAAACTGATGAAGTGATTTTTTATTTGTAACATTTTATGGACAGAAGATGTTAAAGCACAAAATGAGCTTGCTTATTAGATTTGTGAAATTCGCCACCAATGTATGATTGTAACACCGTTTGACACACCAATCTTAATAAGCAATCACATTAACATTAAAATAATAGGATAGAAAGAAGGGAAAGAAATGGATCAATATGTTGTAACAGGAATGACTTGTGCAGCTTGTCAGGCACATGTCGAGAAAGCAGTATCAAAATTGGATAATGTTGACTCGGTAACTGTTTCATTATTAACCAATTCGATGTCTGTGTCGGGAACTGCGACAAAGGAAGAAGTCATTCAGGCAGTAGAAGCAGCAGGATATGGTGCTTCACCGAAAGGTATCGAAACACAGAAAGTAAGTGCAAGTGCCAGACTTGCAGCTGAGGAAGAAGCATTAAAAGATCATGAAACACCGAAGCTGGTGAAAAGACTGATTGCTTCAGCCATTGTATTAGTATTACTGATGTATATTACAATGGGGCATAATATGTGGGGATGGCCGGTGCCATTTTTCTTTGCACATAACCATATTGGACTTGCGATTACAGAAATGATTCTTGCAGCCGTTGTAATGTTTATTAATCGTGCATTTTTCATATCAGGTTTTAAATCGTTAATTCATGGCGCACCCAATATGGATACGTTGGTTGCATTAGGCTCAAGTGTATCTTATGCATGGTCATTATACATTTTATATCAGATGACCTATCTGGTAACCACAGGAACATCAAATGCGGATCTGATGCCGCTGTATCATAATCAGTTATATTTTGAATCGGCTGCGATGATACCGGCACTGATTACAGTTGGTAAGACATTAGAAGCCTTATCAAAGGGAAGAACAACGGATGCTTTAAAGAATTTAATGAAAATGGCCCCGAAAACTGCCGTACTCCTTCGTGGAAATGAAGAAGTAACGGTAGATATTGACGAGGTGCAGGCTGGTGACATCTTTGTCGTTCGTCCGGGAGAAAGTATTCCGGTCGATGGTGTGATTATCGAAGGAAGTTCTGCAATTGATGAATCAGCACTGACAGGTGAATCTATTCCGGTGGACAAAGGTGTAGATGATACAGTGAGTGCTGCAACGATGAATCAGTCAGGATTTATTAAGGCAAGAGCAACAAGAGTTGGGGAAGATACAACATTTTCACAGATTATTCAGATGGTAAGTGATGCAGCAGCAACAAAGGCTCCGATTGCAAGAATTGCTGACATTGTGTCAGGCATATTTGTTCCGACGATTATTGCACTTGCAGCCGTGGTAGCTATTATCTGGCTGATTACAGGAAGTGAACTGTCTTATGCCTTAGAGCGTGCAATAGCAGTGCTTGTCATTGCCTGTCCTTGTGCATTAGGACTTGCAACACCGGTAGCAATTATGGTTGGAAATGGTATGGGTGCGAAAAATGGTATCCTCTTTAAGACCAGTGCCGCATTAGAAAATGCAGGAAAGGTTCAGATTGTTGCTTTAGATAAGACCGGTACGATTACAGCAGGAAAACCGGAAGTTACAGATATTTATCCGGCGATAGGTGTGTCAGAAACAGAGCTTGTTACCTTGGCATATTCATTAGAGCAAAAGAGTGAACATCCGCTTGCAAATGCAATTGTTTCTTATGGAGACAAAGAAGCACTTGAGAAATTAGAAGCGAAGGATTTTACCGCATTATCAGGAAATGGTCTGAAAGCAACGATTGAAGGACATGAAGTTGTCGGTGGTTCTTATAAATTTATTGCAGGAATGAGTGCAGTAGAAGAGAAGTTACAACAGGCAGCAACACAAGTTTCAGAACAGGGAAAGACGCCGCTATTCTTTACAAAAGATGGCAATGTACTTGGTATGATTGCAGTTGCGGATGTTATTAAGGAAGATAGTGCGCAGGCAATTTCAGAACTCAAACACATGGGAATTGAAGTTGTTATGCTGACTGGCGATAATGAAAAGACTGCCAAAGCAATTGGCGATATTGCAGGCGTAGACAGAGTGATTGCAGGAGTATTGCCAGATGGCAAGGAAGCAGTCATCAGACAGCTTCAGACGCGCGGTCACGTAGCGATGGTTGGTGATGGTATCAATGATGCACCGGCACTTACAAGAGCAGATACAGGTATTGCAATTGGTGCAGGAACAGATGTTGCGATTGATTCGGCAGATGTTGTATTGATGAATTCCAAACTGACAGATGCAAGTGCGGCAATTCGTTTAAGTCGTGCAACACTTCGTAATATTCATGAGAATCTTGGATGGGCATTTGGATATAATATTATCTTAATCCCAATGGCAGCAGGTGTATACTCGGCGATTCAGATGAACCCGATGTGGGGTGCAGCAGCAATGGCACTTTCTAGTTTCTCTGTATGTATGAATGCACTTCGTTTGAATTTATTTAAGGTGCATAATGCAAAGGGAGACAGACCAATGAGAAAGCGTGCCTTGCCAGAACAAGAGAATGTAACAGTCGTTACAGATGATTCAATAAATATCAAAGAAAATGTAAAGGAGAACAAAAACATGGAAAAGACTTTAAAGATTGAAGGTATGATGTGTGCACATTGCGAGGCACATGTAAAGGAAGCATTAGAGAAGTTAGACGGAGTAAACAGCGCAGTTACTTCTCACGAAAAAGGAACAGCAGTTGTTGAAGTAAATGATACATTCTCAGTAGAAGCAGCCGAAGCAGCAGTAACAGAAGCTGGTTATAAGTTTGTTGGCGTAGAATAAGTCAAAATATTTTTCAATATGGCAGTAAAACTTTTAGAATAATATATTATCTCTTTGTCTGTTTCTAATGCTTTGGACGATGAGGAAGCTATTGGATATTTAAAATATCCTGACAATCTTCCAAAATATCTGCCAAAGTGAGTTGGTTTTGTGGTATCATAAGAGTGTCTCCTTTCGGTGGCTGGTTTATAGTTTCTGAACAATTCTATTATACCATAAACCGTGAGGGGATTTTTGATTTTAGTAATATGCTGTATTTATGCGGCTTGCGGCGTTTTGTAAAGGCCTACAAAGCTACGAAAGAGAAGGAGGAGAAGTATGTTTCATCAGAGTATTTATATGTTTCTGTCTGTTGTAGAGCAGGGGAGCTTTTCAAAAGCAGCGAAGTTGCATTATGTATCGCAGTCGGCGATTTCGCAGCAGATTGTGAAATTAGAAAAAAACTTAGGTGTTACATTATTTGACCGTTCTACATATCGTCCGACATTGACATCTGCCGGACAGTATTATTATATGGAAATGAAGCAGCTGCTTAGTCAGTATCGTGAAATTGAAAATAATACAAGAGCCATTGAGCAGAAGAATAAAGAGGGACTTGTGATTGGAATTACCGGTACATTTGAGCGAAAATATATTGTACCACTCATAAAAACATATCGGAAAGAGCATAATATACATGTATCGTTTCATACCTGTAATTTTGGGGAAGCTGTGACACTGTTAGAGAATGAGCAGCTAGATATCGCATTTGGAATTGAAAATGATTTTAAACGTCATACAGATCTTATTTATCAGGCACTTTACGCACACAAAGTCTGTGCCATTTGCAGTATGAATCATCCGTTTGCCAATCAGAATGTCACGATGAAAGAATTGTTGCAGGAAAATATGATTGCACTGTCAAAAAATGTAGGAAATGGATATTTTGAAGATTTTATGGAATCGTTTCGATTAGATGGTTACAGACCGAATATTGTCAAGGCGGTAGATTCCCAGGAAGATTTGCTACTGAGTGTCAGTATGGGCGAGGGAATTGCATTTACATCAAAGGAAATGATTGAGCCGGAAGATGATGTAGCGATTATTGAGTTGCAGCAGACGCACCACCACGCCAATTTTGCCGTTGCTTATACCAAGAAAAACACGAATCCACAGATAGAGCCACTGATTGCTTATATTGCAGAAAAAATGAAAAAACTATAAGCATACACTTATAATGTCGATAAGAAAATAGAGTCTATCTTTTTGATTGTTAAAATGTTAACATACAAATAGAGAAACGAAGTACATAACAATTTCAATCAAGGAGGAATTTATTATGGCAAAATTTATCGTAACAGGTGTAGATGGAAACTTTGGTAATTATGTGGCAACACACATTGAGAAAATAACAGCAAAAGAAAATTTAATTTTTACATGTCCGTTTGAAGAAGGACTTACAGAATGGAAAGAGAAAGGATATGATTGCAGAGTTGCAAACTTCAATCATCCAGAAGGCTTAGAGAAGGCATTTGAGGGAGGAGATGCAATCTTAATTATCTCATCTCCATTTGTTGGTGTAAAGCGCCGTGCAGCACACAAGAATGCGGTCGATGCAGCCATTAAAGCTGGTGTAAAGAAAATCGTATATACATCATTGGTCAATGCTCAGGATGAAGAGAATCCAAGTATCGAAAAGATTGACCATGCATATACAGAAAATTATATCGCAAACAGTGGTGCAGATTTTGCATTTATGAGAAATTCACAGTATGCGGAAGCAATGATTACAAGTTATTTTGCAGCAACAGCGACCGGAAATATGATGACAAGCTGTCAGGGAGATGGCCATATGTCTTATATTTCAAGAAGAGATTGTGCAAAGGCTGCGATGTACGCATTGGTAAGAGATGATATTCATTATGCAACACTTAACATCAACGGTCCGGAATCTATGACATTACAGGATTTCGTAGATGCAGGGAATAAGGCGAGCGGCTTAAATATTGGAATTAAGAATGTAACGGAAGAGGAGACTTACGCAGCATTTGATGCGATTGGTGTACCTCGTAATACAGACGGAGATTTTAAGGAAGATTCGGTTGCACCATATTCAAGTGATGGAATGGTAACATTTGCAAGAGCCATTCGTCTTGAGAAAATGTCAACACACACAGATGTATTTGAATGGCTGACAGGCGACAAGCCACGTACAGTTTCTTATATGTTTGAACATTCTGATGACTATCAGGTAGGCAAGAGAAATAGTACAGATAAATAGGATAGCAAACGAAAATAGAGAGGTATGCGAATATGCGTAAGATTGTTGTAAATGGTGTTGATGGTAATTTTGGTTCGATTGTAGCAGAAGAGGTTATGAAGCTCATTCCCAAGGAAGAGTTGTTATTTACCGCACCAAATAAAGAGAAGATTCAAAAATATGCAGATATGGGAATTGCAACTGCAAGTGCGAATTTTAATGATATTGATGGACTTGCAGACGTATTTGATCATGCAGATAAGGTATTGCTGATTTCAATGCCATTTGTTGGAGAAAAGAGAAGAAAGGCACATAAAAATGCAGTGGATGCGTGCGTGAAGGCACATGTAGGACAGATTATTTATACTTCTGTATTATCCGCAGCACATCCATTTAATCCGAGTATTGAGAATGTAGACCATTCTTATACAGAAGCAATTATTCAGAATTCACCGTTAGATTATATTTTCCTTCGCAATTCATTATTTGTAGAAGCATTTACGAGTGATTATCTGCGTGCAGTAGATGCAGGAGAGAAGAAGATTTCGAAGAACATGGGCGATGGCAGAGTATGGTTTATCTCTAGAAAAGACTGTGCATATGCAGCAGCCTGTGCATTAAATAATCACCTGTTACACAGAGCAGTGTTAAATATCAATGGATTAGAGCCACTCTCTTACGGAGATTTCTTAGCAATTGGAAATAAAGCAACCGGAAATTCGATTGCATATGAAAAACTTACGGATGAGCAGTTATATGCATATTTTGATTCGATTGGTGTGCCAAGAGATACAGATGGCGATTTCTCAAAGAGTCCGATTCAGGCTACTTCTGAAGGAATGGTAACATTTGGCACAACGGTAACGCAGGGCTATTTAGATGTGCCGGTTAGTGATTTCTCTGCACTGACAGGAAGAAAGCCGTTGTCAATCGAATATATATTTGACCATGTAGAAGAGTATCTGTTAGGAGACAGACATCCGACAGAAGACGAATAGAAATGAATCCCCAATTCAAACCTTTGATAAAGATATAACAAATAACAAGCAGGATATTGGTATCGGATGCGGTATGGCATAGGTATCAGTGTCCTGCCTTTTATATTTGGAAACTTGCATTTTCTTTTTAAATGTGGCAACATAGAAGCGTTACAGAATAGCGATGATATGTGTAAAGGTATCGTTGTAAAGACATACATTGTTATTGCTGCAGCTAGAAAAGAGGAAAGAATATGAAAGAAAGAACAATAACCAACAGACTAATCGCATATTTTTGCGGTTTATTTATTATGACAATTGGAATCGCCTTTTCGGTGAAGTCCAATCTGGGTGTGTCACCGGTCAGTTCGATTCCGTATACGATTACTTGTGTGACAGGCATTGAAATGGGAAATGCAACGATTCTGTTTCATGTTGTATTGGTTGTAATTCAGATTGCACTGTTAAGAAGCCGTTTCCGTTGGATTAGCTTATTACAGATTGCAGTGGGAATCGTTTTTGGAAAGTTTACGACACTGTGTAATTTTCTGGTTGGAATGTTGCCATCTACAGACAATATGGTGCTTCGACTGGGAATGTTGGCAATTAGTATTGTACTTGTTGCCATTGGAATTTATTTTTATTTGCCGGCAAATATTATGCCACTTGCTGGAGAAGGTGCGATGCAGGCTGTATCGGATATTACACACATCGAATTTTCCAAGGTTAAGATTGGTTTTGATGTCTGTATGGTTGTAATCTCATTAGTTACATGTCTGATTGCGCTACATGCATTTGGAAGCGTTGGAATCGGAACGATTTTATCAGCATTTTTGGTTGGCTTTACATTGGGACAGATTAAGAAATTGTTTGCAAAGAAGCAGAATGTGATGCAGGAAGCTGCGTAAGAACTGTATAAAATGCATACGAAAGATAAAGGAGAAGAAGTAATGAAGAGAAGCGGAACACTTGCACAAAGAATCATTGGCATTATTTTTACCGCATTGGGATTGATTTTTGTGTTGATAGGTTTGGGATTGTTTGCACATGAGCAATATTTCAAGGAATATGCGAAACTGACACAGGGAATTATCGTAGGAAAGAATTTTCAGACGGAAAATGTTTCAGACGTGCAGCTGGGAGATTTAGATGGTGCGACTGTTGTGCAATATATGTTAGACGGTGAACAGTATGTATCATCTGTTTCGATGGAAAGCAGCAGCTGGCATGTTGGAAAGCAGATTGACATCTATGTATCTAATGCAAATCCGTATGAAATTCGTCCGGCAGGACTGGAACTTCATTTTATGAGTCTTTTGTTCGCTGGATTAGGAACTTCATTTGTTTTGATTGGGTGTGGATTTTTGATTTACTGTGTGGTGGTGCGCAAGCGCATACAGCGTCTTGTGAAGGAAGGTCGCAAAATCGAAGCGACCATTACAGGCTATCGTGTGAATCGAAATGTTCGTGTCAATGGAAGATGTCCGATTCAGTTGCAGTGTGAGTATCAGGATTTATTAACAGAGCAGAAAGTATTATATCGAAGTGGAAATTGCTGGGAAGAACCGCAGCATTTGCAGAATCAGCAGGTTACGATTTATGTGGATTACAATTATCCGAACAAATATTATGTGGATTTGGATTCAATTCAACAGGAGCGTGACATGCAAGTGCTTGATTATCGGTAGACAAAGCAGATGTTTGTGAAAGAACAGAAGGAATTTGCATAATTCATGTAAAATAAAAGAATATCGAAAAAGAGAGGAATGATCGTTTCACAGATGAGGGGCGGTGGTTCCTTTTTTCTTGCCGCTCATTAGGTAATAAAATTCATTTTAAAGCTGTTATCCATCTGCTCTCATTTCGCTGGCAAATTTCGGTTTGTGGATGTACTCTGCCTGATAGATAACGGAAAATAATGGCGTACGGACGCACTGCTAGAAAAATGAATTTTTTTGAAAGTTCAAAACTCGCCT
>AUXO012403677.1_pt1 | contig 19220 bp, 15 predicted proteins | sample 768731 | NCBI WGS metagenome assembly AUXO01 (sample SAMN02715735, study PRJNA202380) | gut metagenome | biome: sheep rumen | host: Ovis aries | place: New Zealand: Palmerston North
GTGTAAAGAAGGATGGGCATATTCCACAATGAACAAGTATTTTTTTGGAATGGCCCAAAATCCACTTCCCTAAAATCTTTGAATATGATAATATTTTAACAGACAAAGTCATCTCCGAGTCCAGGAAGACCCAAGTGGCCGCTTGGACCGATGAGTATATCCAGCAATGAATATGCTTGCCTTTTGCGAAGGAGTCCGATATGTCTGTTTGTTTTGTATACTTATGTATGAAAGTAAACAGATATACCGGACTTTGTCGATCAAGAGTCTGCGAGGGATTAATCGAGTTAGGAGGAGTTCCATTATGGCAGAGACCAACAACCGCAAAAGCTTTCTCGACAAGGACTATACCCGTCGACAGTTTTTGAAACTATCCGGGAAGAGCCTGGCAGGACTGGCTATTTCTGCTTCCATGCTCAATGTACTCGGAGTCACCGAGAAAGCGATTGCTGAGGACAAAGTGAGAGTATGGGCATTTCCACAGGGATTGCTTGTGGTAGATGCTGACAGATGCGTCGGATGCCAGCGCTGTGAGATCAACTGCACGCTGACAAATGACGGATGCTGTTCCAGTTACATCTCACGCGTGAAAGTCACGAGAAACCTCTATTCAAGTCGTAACGGTCAGGGATTGTACACAGAGGACAACTGGACATATTTCCCGGACACCTGCCGCCAGTGTGAAGACCCTGCATGCGGCAATGCTTGCCCGCAGGGTGCTATTTATGCCGATGATCTCGGTGTCAGAAGAGTGGATACAGAAAAGTGCATTGGCTGTGGCGCATGCACTCAGGCATGCCCCTGGCATATGCCTACAGTCAATCCGGAAACACACAAGTCTTCCAAGTGTGTTATGTGTGGTGCCTGCGCAGAAGGCTGCCCGTCCGGTGCACTGAGTATTGTTCCTTGGGAAAAGATTGTTTCTGCTTCGCAGGCAGTTTAATCCCGTATGACGCACAAATAAAAGGAGGAAACATAGTATATGTCTGTAAAGAATGGCATTAATGGCTGGGCGGGTACAATCCTCCGTGTGAATCTGACTACAGGAGAGATCACTAAGGAAGATACTTTGCCGAAATATAAGCCATACATTGGTGGTATGGGTATCGGATACAAGGTCATCTGGGATGAAGTGCCGCTTGACACGGATCCGCTGGGACCGGACGCAAAGTGCGTGTTCGGTGTTGGTCCGCTGACAGCTTCCGGTGTACCCTGCTCCGGAAGAATGAACATCACACTTCTGTCTTGCTGGTCACTTGGCTATTCCATTGTCGATGCTCATATGGGTGGTCATATCGCACATGCTTTCAAGTATGCCGGATATGATGCCATGATTGTTGAAGGCCAGAGCGACAAGCCCGTATATATTAAAATCGAAGACGATAAGGTCTCCATTGAAGACGCCTCTCATGTCTGGGGCAAGGGTACTTACGAGGCAAACGCCACACTGGCCAAGGAGAACGGTCCGGAGTTTGACGTGGCAACGATTGGACCGGCAGGTGAGAACCTTGTTCCGATGTCCAATATCATTACAAGCTTTGGTAACAGCGGTGGTGCCGGAATCGGTGCCTTGCTGGGAAGCAAGAAGTGCAAGGGCCTGGTTGTCCGCGGCACAGGTGCTGTGAAGATTGCCCGCCCGATGGAAGTCCGTCTTCTGTCCAATTACATGATCAAGGATCTTGTGGGCGGCAATAACAACCATACAGTTCCTTGCCATGCTCAGAGCTGGTCTGAATATGTGGCTACCAACAACCGCTGGCAGGGTGCCCCCGGAATCACCTGGGATAAGGCTTCCAAGGGTCCGATCGATATGGGTGAACAGCCCAGCGGCCAGATCAATGTTGCGGCGCTGCGCTGCAATAAGGGTGTATTCGACTTCGGTGAAGTGGCAGAGAAGTACACCGTCAAGCAGGGCGGCTGCTCATCCTGTCCTGTAAGATGCTATACTGAATATGATATGGATCCTCTGGCTGAGTATGATCTGCCGACACATGTAAGTAATACATGCATGCCGATCATTAAGATGCTGGAGTGGTATCCTGCACATAAGGATGCTGAAGGCAACTCTGTTCCTTCAACACATGATTTCGCTGATGCCGGCGATGCAAAGATGATTCTTGGCGGCGCTGGTAGCCGTGCAGCGGATGACTACGGTGTATGGTGCAATTATGGTAATCTTTATGAAGACTTTAATATGGCCTATACCACCGGTGTGCTGAAAGATGTACTGGACCGCCTGAATCCCGGTGAGTGGGAGAGCATTCCGTGGAAACTGATGGAAAGCGGCGACCCGCGCTGGGTGGTTGACTGCTATCGCAGAATTGCCATGCGCGAAGGCGTTTTCTCTGACCTGGGCCTGGGCACCTATCGTCTGTATCAGAAGTGGGGCATGGATGACGCATCCAAGAATGTGGCAGGGAAGAATTTCTATGACTTTGTCAATGGAAAGAACTTCAATATTGGTCATAATGGTTTCCCGCGTCATCATGGTCCTGAAAACTGCTGGCAGGCCGGTACACTGTATTCCATGATGTATAACCGTGACTGCATGATCCATCACCTCATTAATTTCTGCTCTTCCGGTGCACCGTACAATGAGATTACAAAGCCTGTGCTGGAGCATTTCTTCGGTGAAGGCTGCACGGATGCGCAGAAGAAATACACGCCTATTAACGAGAACAAGATCAAGCTGGCAAAGTGGGCATTCATTGGAAAACAGTGGCATGATTCGGCAACACTTTGTAACTGGATGTATCCGATGACCATTGCAACCAGCAAGAAACGGAATTATATCGGAGACCTTGACCTTGATGCAAAGTATATGTCTGCTGTTCTGGGCGAAGACTATACAAGAGAGGATCAGGAACGGGATTCTGAACGTATTTCTCAGCTGCTGCGTGTGATGACAGCCGTCAGCTTCAAGCTGAATCTGGGCAGCACCAACCTGCGGAAAGATCATGACCGTGTTTCTGACTGGGTATTCGATAAAGAACCTGATTTCAAGGCATTTGAGGAAGGTACCGTCAAACTCGATCGTGAGGATTGGGAAAAGTCCCTGGATATGTGGTATGATGCCATGGGATGGGACAAGGAGACCGGTATTCCGACCCGGGCTACACTGGAAAAGTTTGATCTGGCAGATTGCGCTGATAAGCTTGAAGAGCTTGGCCTGATTTGATTCGTATAACCTGGATAGACAAAGCTCCTGCAAGCTCCTTTGCAGGAGCTTTGTCTTTAAAGAATGGAAAAGTCTACTGGAAGAGGGAGAGCAGAGCATGGCATTATTTGGAAGAAGAAAACCAGGTTTTTCAAAGGAAGTCGAATTAAAACCGAGTGAAATCCCGGGAGAGTTCAGTGATGCACTGGATCCTGCAATAAATCGCAGTTCTGAACAGTCTGGTCTGAAAGCTGAGGAACCGATACAGGATAACGGCTCGGAAACCAAACCCGATATTCTGGATTATCTGCAGTCTTTACCGGATGTGGAAGATCCGTTCCCGCCGTCTGAACCTGAGCCTGAAGCAGAGGCAGAACCCGAAAAAACCAGGGCTCAGCTGCTGGCAGATTTTATTCGGGAACGCTGCAAGTCTGCTTTGATTACGCCCAGGGCACTGATTGCCAAGGATGAGCCGGAACTGGATCAGTTACTTGCGGAAATGGCAGAAGATGAAACATGTAAGGATATTCTGAGTGTCAAGGGACAAAAGGATATATATTATTACTCAGAAGAACTGATGGCGCATAATTATGCCAAGATTGCGATGCTGACATACGAAAAGGATGATGCCAGAACCGTAGCAGAAATGGTGCGTTTTAACTGCAGGGCCTTTCCGACGCCTACACCGGTGTACTATTTCGCCAGACAGCCATTCTTTCTTGACAAAGAACGCATGAATGCTGTGATCTCTCTGATGCAGGACGACGTTCAGTATCAGGATATCAAAGTATGCCATGCTGAAATCAATGGTGAACCCTATCTGTATTCCATTGACCTTATGAGTGAAAAGTATGCAAAGGCCCTGGCGAACGGCACAGAATCGCATGAAGCAGATGAATGATGCGGCGCGTGCGTTCACTGGAACCATGGACTGAAATATAAACAAAACCAATCGGGACAGATGATCTCTGTCATCCCGATTGGTTTTTCTTTAGAGGATGTATTCCTGATTGTTTGAGTTGTAACGGCGTTCAGTACGAAGAGTAGTGCATTTTCTGATAAAACGGAATCCCCCATAGATAGTAAGAACAATTGATTTCCCGGACAGCGTCCACATCTTTCCGGGTGAGTATGGTTACAGAAAAGGTATCCTCGGAACGCGCTGCAAGTGTATGGTTCGCGGTGTCACCGATCTGAAGTATATCTCCGGCGGCAGGCGTAACCTGAAACTCGATCATATCGGCCGGGATATAGCATTGGTTCAGCAGATGCACTGAATAAGTCAGAAACTGGTAATCATCGGCGTTTTCTGTGAGGCTCTGATCGAAAAGAACACCCTCGACTGAGTCATCAGCAACCTGCTGTTTCAGCTGAGAAAAAAACCTTTCCTGACTTGCTGCATCAGAAGTTGTCAGCAGGATTTCAGTCGCAGAAATCTTGCAGTTTGTATAAAGGTATCCGGTTCCGATCAGCGCGATCAGGAGTGCAATGATAAGGAATATGGCAACGGGTTTCATTCTGTTTATTCTCCAGTTCCATCGGGTATCAGAGTAGTGTTCATGGTCAGGATGCGGTTCATTTCATTGATCATTTCAGAGTCCTTGAGATTGAACTTGAATTCAACACGACGTGACGCTTCCTGATTCTCTGTTCCATCCTCATTGTATACGAGATCATTATAAGAGCGTCCTTTTGCGGTCAGAATACTGCGCAGCATGGATTGCTGTTCAGCAGTCAGCCCGGGCATTTCCAGACAATAGGTGGCGACGGCAAGAGCACGATCCTGGCTGAGCTGCAGGTTCCGTATGTATGTGCCACTTGAATCAGTATGCCCTTCAATGATGATTTCACCGACATAGTCTCTGTACTGATCCTGTAGCAGCACACTCAGATATACAGGTACAAACCGGTTCAGGAGTGCTTTACCGTCTTCACGGATTTCCGAGGAATTGGTCTGAAAGAATACCTTGCTGTCCAGCATAATGTCGCCTGTGTTTGGATCCACCTGTGCAGCAAGATTACTTGCTGCCAGGACACTGGAGAGCTCGCGCACAATCTCTGAACGAACACCAACCATTTCCTCAAGCCTGCGAGTCTGCTCTTCAAATAATTCCTGCTGTGCACCAAGCTGAAGCTGGAGCTGATTCAGTTCTGTTTCCCGGGCTGCCAGTGTAGCTCGGGCCTCATCCAGTTCTTCCTGTTTCCCGATCAGGATGATCGTTTGCTGTTCGAGCTCATCTTCCTTATCGCTGAGCTCGAGACGGATCTGCATCAGTTCGGCTGAAGCAGCATCCAGGTTGGCCTGCTGTACGATCAGAATCCCAGCCTGTTCTTCCAGCTGTTTCTGCTGATTGGAAACAAGCGTTTTCTGTGTATCTAATTCCTTGCTTTTGATAAGGAGAAGCTGATTATAATGGTACAGGTTATAGACCAGAAACAGTACAAATACGAGAACAAGAGCGGCCATGATGTCTGAATAGCTGATCCAGCTGCTGCCACTGTTCCCGCGACCCGCACGCTGGTTATGGGTTCGCTGTCGTGCCATCCGTATCCACCTTCTCTTTGAATGTTATTGAAACAGTTTTCTCAATGGATTTGACTGCTGATTCCATTTCGGCCAGGGTTTGCTGCAGACTGTTGGCAGTGAGCAGGACGTCTCCTGCACCGGCTTTTGTATTCAGAAGCTGCAGCTGTTCGGTCATTTCTGAGAATACTTCCTGCATATTCTGTTCAAACATGCCGATGGCTTTACTCAGCCCTTCAATGATGTCCTTGGAGAACGAGGCATAACGGTCGGCCAACGCCTTGGTTGCAGCCTGCATCTGTTCTTCCGTGTCAGCCAGAGCCTGCGTATGATGAAGCTCGGAGGACTGCATGCTCTCCACTGCTTTTTTCGTGGACTGTTCAAACCGGTGCGCATCCGTCATAAGCTGATCCTGCATTTTGCGTACTGTATCCAATACCTGCAACTGTTCATTACTCATGCGGTGCATTTTTCCAAGAAGCTCGGTGCTGTTTTTCTCAAAACCTTCGTCGCGGTTCCGGGCCAGGCTCAGTTCCTGGATATAGTGTTCAAACTGTTTAAGCAAAGCATCTGAAATGTCGTGCAGATGTGTGACGTCAGTCATGATTTCATGCACAGCGCCAAACGATTGCTGGAAATTGTCCAGGGATGCTCTCTGGTTCTGGTTCATTTCAGTCATGGTTTTCCCGAGTAGCAGAAACTGACCGTTCAGAGAAATGTTCATCTGATCTACGAAACGGTCTACAATACGTGCAACCCCATCGATCTGGGACTGTGTAGCGCCAACCAGAAACTGGTCCATAGAATGGGCAACCGGCAGTAATGCATTGCCAACAGCCTTTTCCACCGCTGTCGGGATTGTGGTTGTAACGGCGTCGGATACATTCATCAGCATGTGGTTGCGGTCCTGATTCTGGATAATGAGCTGAACATCATTGTCCAGAGGACGTTGCATGGCAAGACTGGTAAACGCTTCGGTGAAATCATCAATGGCACGGTAACTGGAGCCCTGTGCGATGCGGTTAAGCATATTGAAGGCAAGGGAACAGGCAACACCGGCTACAGAAGTACCAAATGCGAACTGCATACCATTCAGTAAGTTCTGAATGCCGGACATCATCTGATCAGTGGTTGTCACATCAAGACCGGAAAGGCCTTCGGTCATGCCCATAAAGGTACCAAGAATACCGAGACTGGTCAGGAGGCTCGGGATCAGTTCAGCAAGCTGTGCGTTCCCGGGGCCGTGCGTGACAGTATCATCGTTAACGTAGTCTTCCACATTGCAGGGGAGTCCGCGACGGTCAAGCTGTTCAGCATTCTGAAGAAAGCGCAGCCAGCATCCGCGCAGACGCTTTCCCATGAATCGCGGTTCCTGCCAGACCGGACGCTCTTTGGTTGTTCCGGCTTCATCCTGCAGCTTGCGTATGGCGCGATGCATGGCTGCAGTCGTCGTCCACAGAGGAATCAGGCATTTTACCAGTCCGATGAGAGTTACTAACGCGATAAATACATAAATCAAATGATCCACAAGATGTGGGCGGAAGGATTCGAATATAGAAAGCAGGTTGCTCATGGACAGCCCTCCTTTAAGTTCTCGTGTATATTTTACAGGATATGGAAACAAGTGTAAACGAAAGGATGAATCAATTGCATTCAATGTCATAAAATCGTAACATATGATATGGGATTACAGCAGCCAGGCATTGTGCAAATCTATGTGCTCCGGCTGAAATCCCCCTGGAATGAGCTGAAGAATCCGTAGAGGCTGAAAAGGAGAAAAGGAATGCGGGTATGGATTGCGGATGACTTTGATCTGAACAGAATTGCAGAAAGTGGTCAGTGCTTTCGCTGGAAACTGATTGACAGGGATGCATATCGGATTATCTTTCGCCAGAATGTGCTTACAATACGGAAGATTTCCGAAACGTACTATGACGTGGACTGCACTCCGGAGGCATGGAGCCGGATATGGCAGAATTACTTTGATTTATCTGAGTCGTATGGTTCAATCCGTGCCATGATTTGCCGGGAAACAGACCCGTTTTTGTACCGTGCGGCACAGCATGAAAAGGGAATCAGAATTCTGTGTCAGGATCCATGGGAAATGATGGTCACATCAATTCTGACCCAGAACAGAAATATACCCATGATACAGAGATCAATCGAACTTTTATGTGCCGTTGCCGGCAACAGGCTGCCCGGAACGGAAACGATGTATGCGTTTCCGGAACCAGAAGCGCTTTTATCCTGTAATGAAGAAACACTCCGGGAGTGCAAGCTCGGGTATCGCTGGAAGTATATCCGTGCACTGGCACAGGAGGTTGTTGAAAAAGGAATCAGTCTGAATGCATTATCGGCTCTTTCTGATGAGCAACTGCATCACGAGCTTATGAAGGTTTATGGCGCCGGCCCGAAAGTGGTAAACTGTATGATGCTGTTTGCCTTCCACCGCCTGAATGCATTTCCTGTGGATGTATGGATCCAGAGGGTTCTTCAGCAATGGTATCCGGAAGGGTATCCTTTTGAATCGTATACACCGTATAACGGAGTGATGCAGCAGTACATGTTTGCCTATATTAAGCATATATCTGAAACACACGGGGAAGAGCAGATAACAGGCAGTGAGCCTGCAGAGGGAGAGAAATGACGGATGGCCTGCAGATTCTATACCAGGACAGTAAAAAGGAAACTGCGGAACATGATTCCCATGATTTGCGAGATTGCCGGACAATTGTGTATACCGGCTGAATGGATTCTCGGTATCATGGAGCATGAGATGGCTATGATGAACGTGCTGGATGTGATTGCAGACCGGTTGGTCATACTCTACTGGCGCGGTTGGCATTTGCAGAATCGGCTGCATGTTCATCACAACCCGGAATGGAAACGGCATGGAATGATTCGGAATGACAGTTCAACCGGGTACGGGCAGATATTTGCCAGGACTGCAATGGAAGCACTGAACTTTGCACGAAGGAATCAGATCTATGATCCACAGCGCACGTTTTCGTCAGACAATCCGGAGGATATGTGGTATGTCTGGAACCGGTTGCGTACTGACAGGCGTTTTAATGTGCTTGTATGTGGCCTCTGCCTTATACATGCGGGAACCAGGATCAATGAAACCAGGCCGACACAGGCATATACTCCGGATGAGGTTCGGAAGATGTTTTCAAGGTATAACGCGAAAACTGCAACCATCACAGAGTATGGCAAAGAAGTGTACAGGATCAGTATGAACTGGAAGAAATATCTGCTTCAGAATGAACTGACACATACTGAATCCTGACGGAGCGAATGCGCCGCATACTGGTGTTTGATGCAGGCCTGACAACAACGGATACAGTGGAATACCCCACAAATTATGATATTGTTTTATAATCAATTTGTTGTATGCATGGGGTTGCTGAGAGATTGTATGACGGACTGCAATCTGCCTGTCCGGACAGGATGCATTGATGGAATTCGGTTGACCCTTGGGAGAACGGATGGTAAAATTCAACTTTGAAGTGAAGGTCTGAAGGAGGATTCTGCAGTGAGTCTTGAAGAAAGCAGAATTGAAGCAATTCTGGAAAAGGTACAAAAAGCACCGCGCTATACAGGTGGTGAAATGAACACCCGGGTGAAACCCTGGGATCAGGCTGCACTGCATTATGGATTCTGTTTTCCGGATACCTATGAAGTCGGGATGTCACACCTGGGCATGAAAATCCTTTATGGATTGGTCAATGCACAGCCGTGGGCTGTCTGTGAACGTTTTTTCATGCCATGGACGGACATGATGGAGCTGATGAAGCAGGAACAGGTTCCGCTGTTTTCTGTTGAAAGCCGCAAACCGCTTTCAGATTTTGATATGATTGGCTTTACCCTGCAGTATGAAATGAGCTATACGAACATTCTCGCAATGATGGAGCTTGGTCACGTGCACATACTGGCCAAGGACAGGGAACGTGATGAGCCGATTGTGGTTGCAGGAGGCCCCTGTGCATTCAATCCGGAACCGCTGGCCGATTTTATTGATGCGTTTATGATTGGCGACGGTGAAGAATCCACCCTGGAAGTCTGTCAGACCATACTCGAATGGAAAGAGTCCGGGGAACCCAGAATGGACTGCCTGAAACGGCTGAGCAGAATTCCTGGTGTTTATGTGCCGGCATTATATCATGTGACATACCACGATGATGGGACAATCGAGTGCTTTGAGCCCACAGAACCCGATGTTCCGTCTACTGTCTGCAAGCGGATTGTCACAGACCTGGATCAGGCGTATTACCCTGATGAGATCCCTGTTCCGTATACAGAGATTGTGCATGACAGAATCATGCTTGAGATTATGCGCGGGTGTACGCGTGGCTGCAGGTTCTGTCAGGCTGGGATGCTTTACAGACCCGTCAGAGAACGGTCGATTGAGCGTTTGCTGACACTGGCAGGAAATCTTGAAAAATCGACTGGCTATGAGGATATTTCCCTGTCCAGCCTTTCCAGCGGTGACTATAGCTGCCTGGCTGAACTGATCCGGGAACTCTTTGCAAAATTCAAGAAAGAGCATGTTTCAATCTCATTGCCATCCCTGCGCATTGACAGTGTACTGAAAGAGTCTCTGGAGGAGACACAGCAGGAGAGGAAAACGAGTCTGACATTCGCTCCGGAAGCGGGCACGCAGCGCCTGCGAGATGTGATCAATAAGGGAGTAACAGAGCAGGATCTGATCGAAAAAGTCACAGACGCTTTTGAAGGTGGCTGGAGCAGCGTAAAACTGTATTTTATGATTGGATTGCCGGGTGAAACCTACGAGGATCTGGATGGTATTGTGGATCTGGCTGCCAAAGTTGTACGATGCTATTTTGAGGTTCCGAAGCAGAAGCGCGCAAAAGGTTTACGGGTAACCGTGTCGGCCTCCAGTTTTGTTCCGAAACCTTTCACACCATTCCAGTGGGAACCACAGGACACCCAGGAGGTGCTGCGGGAGAAACAGGAATATCTGAAGGAAAGACTGAAGAAGGTAAAAGGTGTAACGTTCAACTATCACGAATCCAGAGTCAGCTATATGGAAGCGTGCTTTGCACGCGGTGACCGCAGACTGGGCAGTGTGCTTCTCCGGGCGTATCAGCTGGGGTGCGTTCTGGATGGGTGGAGCGAGCTGTTTCAGTTTGATTCCTGGATTCAGGCGTTTGAGGAATGTGGTCTGGATCCTGAGTTTTATGCTTTCAGAAGGCGCGAGAAGCAGGAAATACTACCCTGGGATATGATTGACGCGGGCGTTACGAAAGCTTACCTCTGGCACGAATATGAGAAATCCAGATTGGCTGTTGTCACGCCTGATTGCAGAAAAGGATGCAACGGGTGCGGGATTCAGCGTTGGAAGGGAGTGTGTTCGTATGCGACTCTGGGCAGAGTTTGAAAAAGGCCCCCGGCTGCGTCACATAGGACATCTTGACCTGATGCGTGCCATGCAGCGTGCATTACGCAGATCGGGGACACCGGTAGATTATTCCAAGGGGTACAACCCGCATATTCTGCTTTCATTTGCATCTGCGCTTAGTGTCGGTGCAAGCGGGGAACATGAACTGATGGAAGTAACACTGCAGGAGGATGAATCCCCCCGGGTGTTTCAGCAACAGATGAATCAGGCCTTACCGGAGGATCTGATGATCCGCAACAGTGGAATCCTGCCGGAAGGCTCTGCTCCGTTAATGGCGAGAGTGGTTGCTGCCCAATGGTCGATCTATATCTTTGATCAGGCACAGCGGAGAAAGCTTCTCCAGGTCATTCCGGAATGGGAGCATCAGGAGTGGATTCCGGGATTCCGGAAAACCAAATCCGGCATGAAAGAATGCAACCTTAAACCTCTCATTCTGGATCTTTCCATACTGCAGGATGAGACGATTTCCATGATTCTGTCGCAGGAAGAGGGAAGCACATGCAAACCCTCCATGGTATTGGAATCTCTGAAAGAAGCATGCGATTTAGGAGAAATGCCAAGAATGGAGATTCGACGGAATCATTTGCTCACGCGGAATTCCTTACATGAACTGATCCCATTGGAGCTGACACTGTGAGAGAATTGATTGTACGCACAAGCACGGCTTTGGAAATAGCTGTGGTGGAAGACGGAAAACTTGTAGAATGCCTGAGTGAGGAAAAGACTGCTGAAAGCGGAGCGATCATTCTTGGACGCGTAGCCCGCCTGATCCGCGGAATGCAGGCCGCATTCATTGAAATTGGGGAAGAAAAGTGTGGGTTCCTGCCATTGGAAGAAGCTGATATGCAACCACTGAAGGCCAATGTCGGTGATCCTGTACTGGTTCAGGTACGACGGGAGGCACAGGGAACCAAGGGTGCATTCCTGAGTCGCAATATTTCGCTTGTCGGCTCCTATGTTATTCTGATGCCGTTTTCCGATATGGTGGGTGTGTCCGGTAAGGTTCATGATCCTGAGCTGCGCAATGCGCTGAAAAAAGTTGCTGCTGACTTGCAACCCGGGCACTGTGGAATGGTGATGAGAACTGCAAGTGCTGACGCAGTGGAATCTGAGATTGCGCAGGAAGTGCATGAGTTATGGACGAGCTGGGAACATATACAGCAGATGTCGAAAACGCATCGCGCTCCTTTCAATCTGAAGATGACCGGAAACATTCTGGATCATCTGATCACTGATCTCAGACCGACCGGTATTGATCAGATCATTACAGACAGTGATGAGATCAGAAGCCAGTATGCCGAAGTATGCCCGTGTACAGTGGTACACGAAGATCCTTTTCATCTGAATCAGATTGATACGCAGCTGAAAAAGGCGCTTCAGAGGAAGGTATGGATGAAGAGCGGCGCAAATCTGGTATTCGATGTCTGTGAAGCGATGACGGTCATTGATGTCAATACAGCCAAGTTTACCGGCTCCAGGCATAAAGCTGAATATACAGTACTGAAGACCAATCTGGAAGCCTGTGAAGAGATTGCGCGTCAGATCCGGTTAAGGGCGTTGGGTGGTATCATTCTGATTGACATGATTGATATGAACTCGGATGAAGAGCGGGATTTAGTCCTGAAAAGGTTAAGGGAAACGACCGGTACGGACCGCATCAAGACTGTGGTGCACGGTTTCACGAACCTTGGGTTGCTTGAACTGACACGAAAACGGACCGGTAAGAATCTTTATGAAGTCTATGGAGAACCCTGCCATGTATGCCACGGTCAGGGGTATCTGATTAAGGGAGAAAAACAGCATGAGCGGAACAGCAGTCATTCTTTCGCAGGAACAGATGAATGAACAGAAGCAGTATATGCAGGATATTGCTGCTTTGTCTTCGAGACCACGTACGTACTGTATTGTGACATACGGATGTCAGATGAATGCTCACGACAGTGAACTGATTGCAGGCATGCTGGATGAAATGGGGCTGACTCCTGCAGACTCAAGAGAAGAAGCAGACTTCGTCCTGTTCAATACATGCTGTGTGCGGGAAAATGCGGAGCGTCGGGCGCTCGGAAACGTTACATGGCTGAATGAAGTAAAGAAAAAGCGGCCGGATATGATGATTGCTGTGTGTGGCTGCATGGTCCAGGAACCCGGTATGGCGGAGAAGATTGTAAAGCAGTATGGTTTTATTTCTCTTGCGTTCGGGACTTCGGATTTGTATCGCTTTCCGGAATTATTCTGGAAAGCATTGCATTCTTCTCATGTGATCATTGAGGTATCGCGCGAGGATACCATTGCTGAAGGTATTCCTTCAAAACGGTTGCGTACCGATGCTGGTTTTATCAGCATTATGCAGGGCTGCAACAATTTTTGCACATACTGCATTGTGCCGTACGTCCGGGGCAGAGAACGCTCGAGAAGAGCTGAAGATATTCTGCAGGAGGCGGAGGAACTCCGCTGTTCCGGTGTCAGGGAAATCATGCTGCTGGGTCAGAACGTGAACAGCTATTGTGGTGGCGAGGAAAAAGTCACTTTCCCTGAATTGCTGCAGAAGATTGACCAGATTGGAATTCCACGGGTGCGCTTCATGACCAGCCATCCCAAAGACTTGTCAGATGAGCTAATTGATGTTATGGCGCATGCAAAGCATGTGCTTCCACAGTTTCATCTGCCAGTACAGTCCGGAAGTAATACTATACTTCAGAAGATGAATCGGCGGTATACCAGAGAAAAGTACCTTGAACGTGTGGAGAAGCTTCGGAGTGCGGTCCCTGGTATTGGTCTGACAACGGATCTGATTGTCGGATTCCCGGGTGAAACCGAGGCTCAGTTTCAGGAAACGCTGGATCTTGTGGAAGAGGTAGGCTTTGATTCTGCCTTCACGTTCGTGTTCTCACCCAGAAACGGAACGCAGGCAGCAGGCTATCCCGACCAGATTCCGGAGCATATTGCCAAGGAACGGATCCAACGACTGATCGCTCTGCAGGAAAGAAAGCAAAAAGAATGCATGCAGCGCTTTATTCAGTCAGAAGAAAGTGTTCTGGTTGAGGGTATCTCCAGACGGAACACAGAGGAAGTTTCCGGTCATGGAGCGCATGGTATTTCTGTGACATTCCCGGGAAATGAACGTGATATAGGTACCATTGTGAATGTACGTATTGAAACAATCATGAACAATACCCTGCGCGGTACACGCATACCGTAATGCTTTTGCAGGACAGGCTGACGGAATTCAATCCGGCTTCATATCTGAGCTGATGAAATCCGGTGCGCATGGTTCCGGGGGCTGTCAGGTATGGTTCATTCATTGCACTTAATCTACGAAAAGAGGAAAAAGTATGGCGCTTTCTCCTATGATGCAGCAGTACAAGGCGCTGAAGGATAAGTATCATGATTGTCTGCTGTTTTTCAGAGTCGGTGACTTCTATGAAATGTTCTTTGAAGACGCTCTGGTTGCTTCGAAGGAGCTTGAGCTGACTCTTACAGGGAAGGATTGTGGCCTGGAAGAACGGGCACCTATGTGTGGCGTGCCTCACCATGCGGTGACTCAGTATATAGAACGTCTGGTGAATAAGGGGTTTAAGGTTGCAATTGGCGAACAGATGGAAGACCCTGCAACGGCCAAGGGGCTTGTAGATCGTGATGTGATTCGGATCTATACTGCAGGAACTCTGAATGATCCGGGCATGCTGGATGAAAAGACACAGTGCTATCTGATGTCGGTTGCAATCAATGCAAAAGCATGTGGATTCTCGTACGTGGATGTTTCAACAGGTGAGTTTTACTGCCTGGAAACTCTGCCTGACTCCCAGAAAGTCAGAGAAGTACTGTCCAGAATCCAGCCCAGTGAAGTGATCTGCAATGCACCGGGGATCCTGAAGAGCAAACTGGAAGAGGAGCCTGCTTCACTTTCAGGACAGCCGGAGCGATGGTTTGGGTATGGTACAGCCAAGGATGTACTCTGCCGACATTTTGGACTCCATGATCTGAGTCCTCTTGGACTGGATCATGAATGCGAGGCCGGTGTCTGCGCAGCCGGTGCATTGATGAAATACCTGGAAGAAACCCAGAAGAATTCATTGGATCATATCACGCATCTGCAGATTGATGCAGGCACAGACGTCATGCCTCTGGATGCTCATACAAGAATGAATCTGGAACTCACAGAAAGTATCCGCACACACTCACGGAAAGGTTCACTGCTTGGATTGCTTGATGAAACCTGTACCGCAATGGGTGCCAGAATGCTGAAACAATGGATTGAGCAGCCACTGACCGATCGTATACAGATCCAGCAGCGGTTGGACTGTGTGGAGGAGCTTTTCGGACAGCACATTCTGGCAAGCCGCATAGCCGACGAACTGAACTATGTTTACGATCTGGAACGCCTGCTGTCAAAAGTTGCATATCAGTCACTGAATGCCCGGGATTGCCTGAGTCTGAAGCAGTCGCTGGAACATGTGCCGGCGGTGTCTTCTCTGCTTCAGGGAAGTCGTGCGAAGGGATTACAGTATATCCTGAAAAATCTGGATCCATTGCAGGATCTGGTGGAACTGCTGGAGAGGGCAATCCATCCGGACCCACCGGTTGTGATTTCTGAAGGTGGCATTATTCGGGACGGTTATAATCCGGATCTGGACGAATACAGAAATGCGGCAATCCATGGTAAGCAGTGGATACTTGATCTGGAACAGAAAGAACGGAATGCGACCGGTATCCGAAACCTCAGAATCCAGTACAATAAGGTATTCGGGTACTATATTGAGGTTACCAAGTCTTTTCTGAGCCAGGTCCCGGATTCCTATATCCGGAAACAGACACTGACGAATGCCGAACGGTTTATGACGCCTGAGTTAAAGGAAATGGAACAGAAAATCATGGGCGCGCAGGAGCAGGCGATCCGTCTGGAAAGTCAGCTGTTTGCAGAGATCCGTGAATCGATACTTAAAGTAATAGAACGCATCCAGACGACTGCACAGGCTTTGAAACAGCTGGATGCACTGCTTTCTCTTGCACGGGTTGCGAAGAAGTATGATTATTGCCGGCCGGAGATTACGGACGATGGCGTGATTGATATTATCGATGGACGGCACCCGGTTGTGGAGCAGTCGATTCGTGAGAATGGATTTGTGCCGAATGATACGCACATGGACGAGCATGATCAGAGAATGCTTATCATTACAGGGCCTAATATGGCTGGAAAAAGTACATATATGCGTCAGGTCGCCCTGATTACACTGATGGCGCATGTCGGTTCTTTCGTTCCTGCACAGAAGGCCAGCATTTCTGTGGTTGACCGGATCTTTACGCGTGTCGGCGCTTCGGACGATCTTGCTGCAGGCCAGTCAACTTTTATGGTTGAAATGAGTGAAACTGCTTATATACTGAAGAATGCAACCCGGAAATCTCTGATCATTCTTGATGAAATTGGAAGAGGTACGTCAACCTTTGACGGCCTTGCCATTGCATGGGCAGTTGTCGAGCATCTTGTGAGCGAAAAGTACTGTGGTGCCAAAACATTATTTGCAACGCATTATCACGAACTCTCTGAACTGGAAGGACATCTTGAGGGGGTTCAGAATTACTGCATCTCTGTTAAGGAACATGGGGAAGATGTTCTGTTCCTTCGCAAGATTATTCGCGGCGGGGCGGATAAATCCTTTGGTATTCACGTCGCAGGGCTGGCCGGAATCCCCAAGGATGTGCTTGTGAGAGCGCACGAGATTCAGGCAAGACTGGAAGTCAGTGATATCAATCAGAATGCAATTGGTCAGAATATTTTGGGTGAAGATACTGATAAACGGCCGGATACGCAAATCAATATGTTTGATTACCAGAAGGAAGAAATCATTCAGGAAATCCAGTCGATAGATGTAATGGCCATGACACCGATAGATGCTATGAACAAACTGTTTCTGCTACGGGAAAAAGCCAGAAAACTGTAAATGTTTCAATTGATGTAAAAGGAGGCTGACGCTTGGATCCATCAGGTGTCAGGGTATGCATGAATCAAAAAATCCGTCTTTTGTCAGATGAAGTGATTGGCAAAATTGCTGCAGGCGAAGTGGTGGAACGGCCGGCTGCAGCAATCAAAGAACTCATCGAGAATAGCCTTGATGCCGGAGCTGATCATATAACTGTTGAGATCAGAGACGGCGGGATCAGTTATTTTCGTGTAACAGACAATGGCAGTGGGATCATGTCTTCTGATATCCGTATGGCCTTTGAGCGCCATGCAACAAGTAAGATACGGGATGCGGAAGATCTGTCATGCATTGGAACGTTAGGGTTCCGTGGAGAAGCACTTGCTTCTATTGCTGCAGTGAGCAGAATGAAATGCAGGACCAAGACAGCAACGGAAGAAATGGGTACGTATCTTCTGTGCGAAGCCGGTAACATCATGGCAATAGAGGAGACGGGATGTCCTGAAGGTACCAATATGGAGGTTCGGGATCTGTTCTTTAATACGCCAGTGCGACTGAAGTTCCTGAAAAAGCCGTCTTCTGAAGCTGCTATGGTCTCGGATGTGATTGTGCATGCAATTCTGTCAAGACCGGACGTTTCTTTCCGGTATATCAATCAGGGCAAGACAATCTACCATTCTCCCGGAGACGGCAAACTGGAATCTGCTGCTTTTTGCATATTTGGCAGGGAAATGCTGCAACCGACAACACGTGCCGTGAATGGAAACATGAACGGGGTTGTGCTGGAAGGTTTTGTTGGCGTTGGTGAAAGTGGCAGAGGCAATCGTAATGCAGAATATTTCTTCATCAACGGAAGGTGTCTGCAATCCTCAGTCCTTTCCTCCGGTGTTGAAGAAGGGGTAAGAGAAAGAATCATGATCGGCAAGTTTCCGATGTGTATTCTGCATCTTACAATGCCCTATGAAAGTGTTGACGTGAATGTACACCCCAATAAACTGCAGGTACGTTTTCAACATGAATCAGAGGTGCAGGAAGCTGTTGCGTGTATAGTGAAGCAAAGCTTACAGGACCGTAGTGTATTTGAAAAACCTGAACGTATGCAGCTGGAAGAGTCTGAAAAGAACGAAAAACCACCGGTTCATGTCACGATTGCTCCACAGCCTGCTGCTCCTGCCAGTGCCATGCCGTCTTTGGATCAGGAATCGTCCTCGGAACGCTCGATTTCAAAAGCGATTCATACTGATGTCCGGAGAACCGAGGTCCTATCGGGGATTCGGGAACCGGTTCGGCCTGCATTTTCTCCAGTTGCATCAGAAGCGTCTAAGAATGATATGAGCTCCCAGGTGTCATCGGTACAGGAAGACAACCGTGAAAAAACCACGGATGTACAGACTCATTTTATAACCGAAAATGATCCGTCGGATAACAAGAAAGACCCGGTTTCCGCTGAGGATATAAACTTTCTTGATTCGGCTCCAAAGCCCATGCGCATACTGGGAGCAGTTTTTCATACTTATATACTTATTGAATATTCAGATCAGCTTCTTTTGGTCGATCAGCATGCAGCACATGAAAGACTGAACTATGAGAGTATGATGAAAGCTCTCGATACCGAACGGGCAGGACAGGAACTGTTGGTGCCGATGGTCATGCATGTTACCTCCAAAGATATGGTTACACTGGAAGATAATCACGAACTTCTGGAAAGCATCGGATTGATTGCCGATGCAATAGGTGAGAACGATATTGCGATCCGTTCAATTCCTATGATCCTGGGCGAGCCACAGACTGCTCAGTTTGTGCGGGAACTTCTGGATGATCTGGGAAACGAACCGCATGCTTTTTCGTTGCAGAAACGTCGTGATGCAATTCTGCAGACCGCTTGCAAGCATTCGGTCAAAGGTGGGGAAAACCTGTCTGAAAGTGATCTTCGATATCTGGTTGAGCAGCTGATAGACCAGCATGTTACACCCACGTGTCCGCATGGAAGGCCCCTGGTTGTTGCAATCAGTCATAATGAGCTGGATAAGAAGTTCCGGCGGATTCAACCGTAAGGCGAGCAAAGCGCTAAGAAAGGAAGCATATGGAACAGTCCGTTTGGGTTATTACAGGACCTACGGCAAGCGGAAAATCTGCACTCGCGATGAACATTGCGATGCAGTATCACTGCGAGATAGTATGCATGGATTCCATGCAGAT
>AUXO013227000.1_pt1 | contig 19201 bp, 16 predicted proteins | sample 768731 | NCBI WGS metagenome assembly AUXO01 (sample SAMN02715735, study PRJNA202380) | gut metagenome | biome: sheep rumen | host: Ovis aries | place: New Zealand: Palmerston North
AGTGACTATGTGCAGAGATGAAGTGTCAAAAAGATGCTAACGGGACTTTTTCAGTGCCCTCTCAATATGCTCCTTTCATTTCACGTAACAAACTTTTTTGACGCTCGGTGAGATTCGTTGGCAATGTCACATTATAGGTTATGATTAAGTCTCCGAACGTACCGTTTCCCTTATCATATCCCTTACCACGGATTCTCACCTTGGTACCAGGTTGAGTTTCCGGCTTAATCTTCAGCTTAATCTTAGACCCATTACTCAATTGCACAATTACCTCACCTCCGAGCATGGCTGTATATAAATCGATGTTAACCGTCGCATTCATGTCACCCACTCCCCTATTGACAGTTGAGTGTTTCGAACGATTTCCACCCATTCCTCCAAACAGACTCTCAAAGAAGCTGGAAAAAGCACCTCCGCCACCCATCGACGAGAAATCAAAGCCTTCGAATGGCGAACCACTGCCAGAGCCTCCCCAATTAAAACCGCCAAAGCCTCCGCTTTCTGCTTTATCCGCATCCTTCCACTGCTCACCATATTGGTCATATTTCTTCCTCTTCTCAGGATCACCTATGACCTCGTATGCTTCATTGAGAGCTTGGAATTTAGCCTTGGCTTTCGGATCATTTGGATGCAAATCGGGATGGAATTGCTTTGCGCGCTTCCGGTAAGCCTCTCTCACATCTTTTTGAGGGATGTTCTTGTCAACCCCCAAGATTTTGTAATAATCGATAAATGCCATAATTACATTCCTCCTTTTTTTATAAAAATATCAGCAAAATTCATGCCCGCATGACCTTTATCTCGTTTTTTTTATATAATTTTGCCATAAATAATTAAATCGTTATGAAAAGACTGCTAACATTATGCATTTTAGCACAGCTAATTTTTATACCCGTCATGGCAAAAAAGACTGTTAGTTTACGAATTATTGAAACAAGTGATGTTCATGGGGCGTTTTTCCCATACGACTTCATCAATCGAAAGCCAAAGGTTGGTTCATTAGCTCGCGTCAGTTCTTATGTCAACAAACTTAGGCAGACATACGGAGAAAACTTGATTCTCTTAGACAATGGTGACATCTTGCAAGGACAACCCTTGTGTTATTTCTATAACTTCATCAACACAAGCGACACCAATATTGCCGCCGAAGTGGTGAATTACATGAAATATGACGCACAGGTATTTGGAAATCACGACGTGGAAACGGGACATGACGTATATGACAAATGGATTAAGGAGTTGAATTGTCCAACATTAGGAGCCAATGTCATCAATACGGAAACAGGAAAACCATACGTCACTCCATATATCATACTTCACCGACAAGGCGTAAAGATTGCTATTCTCGGCATGTTGACACCTGCCATTCCCAATTGGTTGACTGAAGACTTGTGGAAAGGAATGCGTTTCGATAATATGGTGAAGAGTGCCAAATATTGGATGGAGCACCTTCAAAAAGTAGAAAAGCCCGACATCATCATCGGACTTTTCCATAGCGGAAAGGAAGGTGGAATTACGACTAACGAATACGAAGAAGATGCTTCCATTAGGGTTGCCAAGGAAGTTCCTGGATTTGACTTAATATTCTATGGACACGACCATACTCGCAATAACGATATTGTGACTAACAGCATCGGTAAAGAAGTAGTATGCCTTGACCCTTCTAATAACGCCGTCTTCGTTTCTGACGCCAGTATCGAGTTAACGTTGGAAGGCAAGAAAGTGGTTGACAAACACATTACGGGTAATCTTGTCAATGTCATCGACGAACCCATAGACGAGGATTACATGTCTCATTTCCAACCACATATCGACAAGATTAACGGCTTTGTAAACAAGAAGATAGGCGAAGCAAAACAATCCATTAGTTCACGAGATGCCTTTTTTGGCAGTTCTGCATTCTCCGACCTCATCCTCAATCTTCAATTAAAGATTACAAGAGCCGATATTGCTTTCAATGCCCCACTCTCTTTGAATGCGGTTATCCAAAAAGGTGATATTCTCATGAGCGACATGTTCAACCTATATAGATATGAAAATCAACTATACGTCATGCGTCTTACAGGAGAGGAAATCCGCAAACATCTTGAAATGAGTTATGACTTATGGGTGAACACGATGAAATCACCAGAAGACCACTTGTTACTTCTCACGGAAAGAACACGAGATGACCAGCAACGTTTGGGATTTAAGAATTTCTTGTTCAACTTTGATAGTGCGGCAGGAATTGACTATGAAGTGGATGTTACTAAACCAGACGGTGAAAAAGTGCATATCCTACAGATGACGAATGGAGAACCATTTGATGAAAGCAAATGGTATAAGGTGGCTATCAATAGTTATCGCGCAAATGGCGGTGGTGAACTGCTGACATTGGGCGCAGGTATTCCTCAAGACCAGTTGAAAAGCAGGGTAATATGGATGAGCGAAAAAGACCAACGATATTACTTGATGAAAGAAATAGAAAAAGCGAGAGTTATAGACCCTCAACCCAATAACAATTGGAAATTCGTTCCCGAAGAATGGGTTAAGCAAGCTGCAGAACGCGATAGGGCTCTCCTTTTCAAAAACCAAGAAAAATAGGAAACATGAATTGTTATTGGTTTATCTTTTGCAAGACCGAACTTGTTTTGGAAAAGCAAGACGATGGAACGTACACCATCCCTTTTGGTGAAAAACCTCCCCTTGACACAAAACCTTGGACAACCATCCACAATATTACGCCTTTTCAAGACGGAACTGCTGTCAAAACCTTTCGCATCGATACACCATTGACTGATTCCGACCAATATGAGATGTGCGGGTTGCGTAAATCTTATTATAAAATTCCGTACGAATTATACTTGAAAGCAGGCAAATGCCAAGAAATATTGTATTGGGATTTCAACACGAAATTCTGCGGTGTATGTGGAGCACCGATGAAATTGCATACAGACATTTCAAAAAGATGTACGAATTGCGGGAAAGAAGTGTGGCCTCAACTCGCAACTGCAATTATCGTGCTTGTTCGTCGAAACGACGAAGTATTATTAGTACATGCCCGTAATTTCCAAGGAGACTTCTATGGATTGGTGGCTGGATTTGTAGAAACAGGAGAGACGTTAGAAGAAGCCGTTGTTCGTGAAGTACGTGAAGAAACGGGATTGGAGATTAAGAACATACATTATTTTGGATCTCAACCGTGGCCTTATCCATGTGGATTGATGGTAGGATTTAATGCAGAGTACGTTTCTGGAGAGATTCACTTACAAAGAAGTGAACTGTCATCAGGAAGATGGTTCAAGAAAGACAATCTCCCACATATCCCCGAAAAACTCAGCATCGCAAGGAAATTACTGGATCATTGGTTGGAAGAGAATTAGACATTAGAAACTTCATCTCAAAAAACGACAACAAAAAACGTCCGTTGCTTAGCAATAACATCAGCTAAACAACGGACGCTTTTGGATAAGACGAATATTATCCTATCACCACTTATCTACATAATTTCTTATCCAGAGCCACCATCCCCAAGTTTCTTGATGACTGACTTTTGCTATTTTTACCAAGCATCTATATGCTAAATTATCATGGTTTAACCTCCTAACGATGTAATAAATGCCATAAGTATTGAATATTCCAACAAGAACCACCGTGATAAACTGTCTTGTTGGCCCCCACTCCAATACGTAATATACATACACCCATATCAAGATATTAATGAAATCAAGCGTAATAACCGCAACGGAAGTACCGATATGAGAGAAACCTATTTCAATAAAGAGATGATGAAGATGAGACTTGTCTGCCTTAAAAGGAGAAATACCTTTTGCAATTCTTCCCATCATCACCCTCAACGTGTCAAAAACAGGAACGGACAATACCGATACACAGAAAGCAACAACTCCCATATTGGTGAAACTTTCAGCAACCATAGAATCATTGTCTATGATGTGCAAACAGAAAATCACCATCAGCATTCCCATCATGGTTGAACCTCCATCGCCAATAAACATCTTAGACTTCTTTCCAAATACATTATGTACAAAGAATGGTATCAAGGCACCAGCTGACAAACAACACATCACCGACATGGTACCATCAAATGCCAAAGTGAAGAATATGCCAAATACCAAACATGCCATAACACAGAAACCAGAAGACAATCCATCAACGCCATCAATCATATTAATAGAATTAATAATACCACATCCAGCAATAGCCGTTAGCGGTAATGATAAATAGACTGGCAACTTCTCGATTCCAAACAATCCATGAAAATCATTGAGATTTGTTCCATCCATTTTCACGATAAATGCAATGACCAGGACTTCCAAGAATAGCCTAACAATAGGGCTCATTCCTACCATATCATCACCACTACCGATAAACAGCATGACTGTCATGGCAACAATACAAGTAAACAATGCGTTGCTATGAAAAAACAAGCTTGTAAATCCAGCCCCTACTACAATACCCCAAAAAACAGCAATACCTCCTAATACGGGAACAGGTTTCTTCTGCAGTTTACGTGCATCTGGATTGTCCACCAAATCTCTTTCCTTGGCAATCTTTACCATAAAAGGATGCACAATGGCTGTAAATACCATAGCGCTAAAGAATGGCAATAGAATTCCATAAAAGAACATATCCCATGTTAGAAAATGATGGGTAGAAAAAACTATCATAAGCCTTTTTTCAAATCTTTAATTCCTTTAACCACAAAATAATTAAAACAATAGAAAGTTTCGCAAGGAAACAACCACAAGTTATCCCAATATACAAAAAGTTGTCCGTAAAAAGTCTTTAACTTCTTTAAAACTTTATTACCACCCACTTGTTGTTTCTTACGTTGCAAATAACCAAAATTTCCAGTTATGAAAATGTGGCGTAAGATACGATCTCCTTTATTGAGGAATTGTTCATCAAATAATGGCATCTTTGATTTGTCCATTCCAAAACATAATACTGCCATTGAACCAAATATCTTCCAAAACTTAGTTAATCCTAATTCTTCAAGATCACGTTGCAATAAAGCGACATCTATTTTATCGTGATACTTATTTAGATAACACATCCAATCACAAATCTGACGTATTCCTAACCCACTTGTCATATAATGATTTAACGCATGTGCTAAAATGAAAATAGCATCAAAGCGATATGGCGGCATATATAAATGAGTATCACCAGCTTTCTTTCTTACCCACTCTTCATTATTGAAACACTTTACCATCCATGAATGAAAAGTCTTGTCAAACAATTTACTGATTGTCAATTGAATATCACCATGTAATTCCACGATAACATCATTCAGGATATATGCAGCATGTCTTCGATAATCTTTTGTTTTCTCTCCGACTTTACCTCCAAGTCTCTCAACAGTTTCCTTGGCTTTAAAATAACTATTAGCATCAAAACCTATAAACAAATCCACATCACCAGAAGTACGACGATAGGGATTTTTATAACATAAACCAACGCCTTGACCTTTCAAAACCATAGGTTTTATACCATCTTTCTCTAACTCACTAACGAGATTGGGAATAGCATCGTATAACCTGATGTTTTCGTTTTCAATCTCACTTGTTTTCTTGATAAACTGAAAATACTTACTCTTTGGTGGACGTAATGGCTGTGGCATTAATGAAATAGCATCCGAAACGATTCCAACAACCGTTTGTTGGTCACATAATGAAAGTATTTCATCCCAATCTACATGAGAAGATCTAAATAAAGTAGTATCTAACGGGGTTCCCCAAATCCCCACTTTAACCAATTCAATAAGTTGTTGTTGAGATAGTTTCAACACTTTTCTATTATATGATCTTTATTGTAATGATAGATGAAGAAGTATGATGTAATCCAAAGAATTAGTCACTTATCCTTTTAAAATTTATGTTTAAAGCCTGCATAAACTTCTCAACAGAATCTGTTGCAGAGAATTTATCTATTTGTTTGCTACAATATGAAGAAAGTATATCCGAGTTTTCTTCAATTTTCTGAAATCCCATAGCTATATCACTGATTTCAAGAGGATTAACACAAACTCCAGCATCGCCAACTACTTCTGGTAAACTTGTAGCATTGGAAACTAAAGCAGGTTTATTATAAACAAATCCTTCAAGAGGTGGTATTCCAAAACCTTCACATAAAGATATGAGAACAACAGCCTTACAATTTTTGAAAAGCCATTCCACATTTGAACGTGATTGATACCCTAAATAATATACGTTTGAAGCATCTGAAATAAAATTTAAAATCGTTTCACCACTATTTGCAAGCTTTCCACATATTAATAAATTATATCGTTTATCCCTATCATTAAATCTTTCAAACCCTTTAACCATCCTTACAATATTCTTGCCAGGATGAATGTTACCAACAAATAAGAAATACGGTATATTTGTATCAATATGCTTACCATCTACATCTATTATTTCTACGTTATCAACAACATTATCTTTATCTTTAATAATAAAATTATATGTTATTGAAATCTTTGAAGGTTTGACGTTATAATATTTGATAATTTCATTTTTGCTAAAATTGGAAACAGTTAGAATTTTGTCACATATACTTATACATAACTTTGTTATAACTTTCAAATAGTTTCGTTGCAAAAATCCATACCGAGCTTTTTCGGAGTAAAAATACACATCATGTAAAGTAAAGATTTTCCTTGATTTAAGAAATAGAGGCATTGAAGTGCAATAGCTGTAAAACACATCATGAGACTTCAGATAAAAATAAAACAAAGATTGCTCAAATAAAAACCTCTTTAATCCTGTTCCGATATTTGGTACATTAACATATTCAACATTCAAATTCTTTGGTAAAGCGAGATATCTTTCAGAAATGTTCTTTTGCTTATATACTATAAACTTACAATCTTGAATATGATAATTCCCCATTTGCTTAAACATTAATTGTATATATCTAAAAGCGCCAGTACCTTGTTCCTTAGATAGAGGAATGAAATTAATGCCAATAACCATTACAACAGTATTTTTAATAAATCAATCAATAGGGAATTCTAAATAGAGATCCACAACTTTATAAAAATGGGCAAGAAGAATATAATTTATCTAAATTTATGTCAAGAGAATGTGGTTTACACATCTCCACCAAACTATTTGTTGAAGACTTTGAATCCAACAAATATGGTTCTACCTCCGTACGTTTTACGGATTGCAAATAATCAAGAAATGCAAATCTCTTGGATTCTCCTTTTTCGAATTCAACCCACAAATTAGGAATTCCATAAGCATCCGACACAATCAACCCATGAAGAGAACTGGTTACGATATTCTCACAACTGCAAATGTCATCTATGAATTTAGTCCAAGGATGAATATTCTGCACATCTATAATCAACACAGATTCATCTCTCTTATAATCTTTTAGATTTTTATTCTTTTTATCTCTAAAATGAGGAATTATTCCCAATTTATAGCGTTTCTTAACCCTTGGCTGATAGAATCGTGGAAACAACAATGCTGGATCTCCAAATATTTCGGGACATTTTATCCCTCTTTTTAATAAATAATCTCGTGTTAACGGTCCTCTCACTGCCAACACTTTTTTGGGAAATGCAGACAATTCATTATTAGGATAAACAATACCACTTCCCCAAATAGTGGAATGTTTTGTTGTCATCCAAGTAATAATGCTTCCTATACAAAGTGTATCATCCTTTTTATACAAATTCCAAGAATATCTTTTTATTATATACTTTCTATTTGGATTAATCAGTTTACATAATTGCTTACTCACATCATCACCCCAATTGTGAATAATAGGATTAACTGATGCCGTTAATAAGACATAATCCGAATGAAATGTCTCATAAAAAAGATTATATAATGGATAGACAAACCATATTAAAGATTTGCTAACGATACGCCTACATGTCTTGAAAAAAAAATTCATTTTCTTGGCAATTTTTTGTGGATTTCCTGAAAGATAAACTCTCGTTCATGAGCATTAAGTCCAATTACCCAAATAAATATCGTTGAGCAAATAAACATAACAAGGCTTGATATAATGTAATTAGTAATCATACTATAGGATAGAAATCCTATCAGTATTAAAGCTAAAGATATAATTGTAATCGGAATAATCACATCTTTTAAATATATCTTAACTTGAAATGAAATCAATTGTTTCACAAAAAATGCTCGATATAAATAAGCCAATATATTAATCAAGAATTTGGCAATGAAAATATATACAGGAGAATAACCGGCTCTCAATATAAAATAAGCAACGGGCAAATTCAATAATATAATAAAACTCGTTATAATTTGATAGCGTTTTATATTACCCGAAGCTTGAACTGTTTTCCATAATGGTTCCGCTATTGTGTCTATTAGTAAGGTGAGAATTGTTAACCGACAGAAATCAGCTGAATAAACAGGTACTTCTTTGAGCCATAATTGCAAGAAATTATTAGCATAAACAATGATAGGAAGACTAATTACCACCATTAAATAGAAAGAAAACCTTGATACTTGACATATCATCTTCTTTAAATCAGACAATTCATTTCTTGCATACATCTTCACAAGAATGGGATTGAAAGCTATTTGAAAGTTAGTGATAAAACTATATATACCTCGGCTTAGCTGATTACTTACTCCTATTGCTGCATTTACGGCTACATTGGTAAAGGAATTTACCAAGAGATTAACTCCTTGTTGTGCCCCAACATTGGCTGCGTTTCCAAGCAAACTATATAGTGAGAAATGAAACAAACTTGAAAACATCTCTCTATCAAACTTCAATTTAAAAATACTTATCGTATAATGATGATTACAATATAGTTTATAAGCGTATGTAATTGACAACGTTACAATAAACAACAAAATACAATAAAAAATAAGATGGTCAACATTTACTAACACCAAAACATATACAATAAGAAGATTTAATAATGCCTCTACTATACTGATATAAGCATAAAAATCCATTTTCTCGTATGCGATTATACAAGCATTATAAGGAGATCTTATAATATTAACGAATGTAATAGCGACCGATAAATGTAAAGACCAAAATGCAGCGTCAAATCTTTCGGATGGCAATGACATTTTATTATATAGAAACCATAAACCTATAATCTCGGCTAAAACAGCCATAATTACGGCGATAAAGAAATGAACAATAAGACTCATAGAAAAACTTGAAGTAGCAAGTTTTTCATTTTCTTTTCCTAAATAATAGTTTAAAAAGCGCTGGGTTGTAGTTATCATTGCATTATTTAAAAAAGCAAATAAAATAACAACACCAGCTATAGTATTATAGATACCATAATCATCAACGCCAAGAACTTGAAGAAGAACACGAGTTGTATAAAAAGCCACACCCATCATGACGAACATGCGGCAATACAACAAAATTGTATTTCTTGCTAAGCGTTGATTTGTATTTGTATCTTGCATAAATAAAGGTTCAACTTTTCATCTATAGGAATTTAACCCCACCCATTAAATTGTATTAAATACGTGAGAACTATAATTCAAATAGAATATTAATGACATGCATATTCCTATTACGATATAAGCTGCCCAACGAAAATGGTGGTTAAATAAATACAGAAAACTTGGAATAATAGATATTTCAAACGTTGCAAAAATCGTCGAAAGCCTTCCTGAAGCAATTGCCCATTGACTCAAAACAATAAGGAATACCGTAGAATAAAGATAGGCATTTCTAATTTCTGTATAATAATCAATTTTATCTTGTAGTTTGTTCTGGTAAAAAGTAAACAACAACAATAATATAGATTGATAATATATCATTGGATTACTTAGTCCAACACCATATGCTTTATAAGAATCGACATAATTAGTATAATTCATTTCAACGGCCATATCTGTTATGTACATTCTAATATATGGAGTTAAAAATGCAGCAACAAGAAACGAAACCACCAAACAAGCAACAACATGTATTTTCTTTATATCAAGTTTATTAATCCAATAAAAAGGAATCAATATAAGCATTGTCTTATGAAAAAAACTACCAATAATGATAACAAGCAAAAACTTTAACAATTGTCTTTTATGGGCATAATAAATACAAGTCATTGCTATTGCGATAGCCAATCCAGCTCGAATCTGAATCAAATTTCTACCGATATAAAATCTTGATATATATACACATATTCCAATCAATGGAAATACTGAGAATTTGCGAAAGTCAATTATTAAGAAAATAAATGTAAGGAAACTAATAACAAGAAAATATATTACCTCATTAGAAGTAAAAGTCTTAATGATAGAACTCAATAGAATAAAACCTTTTTCAGAATAAGCATCTAATTCTATTGAAAAATTGAAATCATGCCATGTCGGTATATCAAACCTATAAGCATCAATATATTTTAATGTATCACCCCATAGTTGTTCATCACGCAATCCAGCACCAATAGCTAAAATCACACATAAAATAATTAGTGAAGAATTAATAATAAACTTATTTTTATATTCACTAACCAACGATGAATATATGAAAAATAATATAAATAAATATACTATATACATATATAAAACTATTCTGGCATTAAGTCTATTTTAACTTTGCAACATCTTATTTCTCATTTTGCTCTGATATATTAATTTTATAATGCTATCTGGCATCATTCTAAATATCAAACGAGCAATAGGATATGCATAATTCAAAGTAAAAAGCCCTTTCAATCGATATATTCCGTCCATGTAAATCTTGAACTCATTCCATGCTTTAGCACGACCTCTTCGTTTGAAGACATCTCCACTTTGCCTGAAAAGAAGTACTATGTCGTCTATATTCGCAATATGGTATCCTGCCAATAAAGTATCATACCATAGGGCAATATCTTGGCTCGTCCTGTATTTTTCATTATATTTCAAGCCTCCATCAAAGATTTTCTTTCTCATCATGACACTTGGGTGAGCCAAAGGAGATGCCTTAACTATATATTTAGAGGCTTCTTCGTGAGTTAATGGATAATGACGAACGTTGATGCAATCATTCGTATCATTAAACTCTTGCATGGAACCGCCCATAATGTCAACATCTGGATGAGTGTCGAGATAAGTCGATTGCAATTCAAATCTTGAGGGCATGGATATATCATCGCTATCTGCCCTTGCTATGTATTCGGAAGTAATATATTGTAGTCCTTTGTTTAACGATTTTGTCAAGCCTAAATTCACTTCATTCTTCACGACACAAAATACATCTCCCAACTTATTCTTCCAACTATCAACCACTTGCTGTAATTCCTTGCCAATAGGTCCATCTATAATCAAGACTATCTGAGACGGCTTTGACGTTTGGTCGTCCCATACACTTTGCAAAGACCGATGCAGATATTCAGCCTTCTCTGATTGATAAACAGACATTAGTACTGATACAGTAGCCATATAAAACAAAAAATAATAGAGACAAAAATACATACAAATACCTTACTCCCTATTTTGATTAACCACAAAAAAGGGAAGAACATGGTATTCACATTCATTTTGTCCGCCAATGAGCAACGCTCGCAGATTGTAAAAAATGTTATTTATATAAATATGGTGCAAAATTACACATTTTTTTCGAGAAAGAATTAATGGTGTTGTAAAAATCACCATTAATCTACCACTTTATTGACTTATGCAATGTCATGATGTGAGGATGGTAATAAACAAATTCAATATAAAATGATTATTCCATAGTTTTCCCATGCGTTGGGAAAAAAGTCCCAACATGTGGGAAAAAAGTCCCAAGCGTTGAGAAAAATCTAAAAAAGGTTAATACGTTCTTCCATATATGATATATGATGAGTTTGCAATTATTGTTTACTTCCGCAATATCTGCAAATTACATGAGTTATTATTTTGAAATTCCCCATTAAATCCGTACCTTTGCACTCGAAAATAATAAAATACTAAAGAACGGATGATAACTTTACAAAACATTGCTATCCAATTTGGAAAGCGCGTACTCTACAAAGATGTTAACATTAAATTCACCCCTGGCAACATTTATGGCATTATCGGAGCTAACGGAGCGGGCAAGTCTACGCTCTTGAGAGCTATCAGCGGAGAACTGGAACCGAATAAAGGAACGGTGGAATTGGGACCTGGCGAACGATTGAGCGTACTTGAGCAGGACCACTTTAAGTATGATGAGTTCAACGTTATGGATACGGTTCTCATGGGGCACCAACCGCTTTGGAAAAACATGAAAGACCGCGAGGCTCTCTATGCTAAACCAGAAATGACAGAAGAAGATGGAAACATAGCTGCCGAACTGGAATTGAAGTTTGCCGAGATGAATGGTTGGGAAGCTGAAAGTGAAGCCGCCCAACTACTACAGAACTTAGGTGTACGTGAGGAATTCCATTACAAGCAGATGACGGAACTATCTAACAATGAGAAAGTTCGCGTGATGCTTGCAAAGGCTTTGTTCGGTCATCCCGATAACTTGTTGCTCGACGAGCCTACCAACGACCTCGACCTTGATACTGTACAATGGTTGGAAGAATATCTTAGCAATTTGGAACAAACCGTATTGGTGGTTAGTCACGACCGACATTTCTTGGATGCAGTATCTACCCTTACTGTAGACATTGATTTCGGTAAAGTAACTGTATTTGCTGGTAACTATTCGTTCTGGTATGAAAGTTCGCAATTGGCTCTGAGACAAGCACAAAACCAACGATTGAAAGCCGAAGAGAAACGCAAGCAATTGGAAGAGTTTATCCGTAGATTCTCCGCCAATGTTGCCAAGAGTAAGCAAACCACTTCACGCAAGAAGATGCTCGAGAAATTGACCGTTGAGGAAATCCGTCCGTCAAGCAGAAAATATCCAGGCATTATCTTCCAGATGGATCGCGAACCAGGAAACCAGATTTTGGAAGTGGAGAACTTGAAGGCTATAGACACGGATGGTACCGTATTGTTTGACCACGTTAGTTTCAACATCGAGAAAGGACAAAAAACCGTATTCCTCAGTCATAATCCGAAGGCCATGACTGCCCTCTTCGAGATTATCAACGGTAATCGCGAGGCTGATGCTGGTACCTATAAATGGGGCATTACCATCACTTCGGCCTATCTCCCACTCGACAATACCGAGTTTTTCAAGAGTGATTTGAACTTAGTTGAATGGTTGAGCCAATACGGACCAGGCAACGAAGTGGTGATGAAAGGATTCTTAGGCAGGATGCTGTTCAAGCAAGAAGAAGTGGAAAAGAAAGTCAACGTGCTCTCTGGAGGCGAAAAGATGCGTTGTATGATTGCACGTATGCAATTGAAGAATGCCAATTGCTTGATTCTCGACACCCCGACCAATCACCTCGACTTGGAATCCATTCAGGCATTCAATAATAACTTGATACAATTTAAGGGAAATATCCTCTTTGCTTCGCACGACCATGAGTTTATCAACACCGTTGCCGACCGTATTATCGAACTCACGCCGAAAGGAACTATCGATAAGTTGATGACTTACGATGACTACATTTATGATGCGCAAATCAAGGAGCAAAAAGCACAAATGTATCTCTAATCAATACCCGATAATTACACCATTATATAATAATATAAGGTCTATAAAAAGCTTATGAAGAAAAAAGCGGCACGTTTTTTGCAACATGCATCAAAACATAAGAACAAAAACAAAAGAATTATGAAAGAAGAGAAACTCAATACAGAGGAACAAGAAAACGTGCAAATAGAGGATGAAGCCATAGCTGAAGAATCAGAAAACACGAATGAGCAAACTGCTCAAGAGGAAGAAGTGAAGGTGACAGACCCTTTGGCAGAAGCCGAAGAGCAAATCGCCAAGTTGAAAGATCAACTCTTGCGTACGATTGCAGAATTTGAAAACTACAAGAAACGCACGTTGAAAGAGAAGACCGAGCTTATCTTGAACGGTGGAGAGAAAACCATCACGGCTATCTTACCCGTGCTTGATGACTTCGAACGTGCTCTTGCTGATACGAACACCGATGACCCAACAGCCATCAAGGAAGGAATGGACTTGATATTCAAGAAGTTCATCAAGACACTTGAAGGACTTGGAGTACATAAGATTGAGACCGCAGACAAGGACTTTGATGTTGACTACCATGAAGCTATCGCCATGGTTCCAGGCATGGGAGACGACAAGAAAGGAAAGGTGATTGATTGCGTTCAAACAGGTTACATGCTTAACGACAAGGTAATCCGTCACGCTAAGGTAGCTGTCGGACAATAATTCCCGATAGATGTGGCAGTGCCACATTATTTATATATTAAACAAATGGCACAAAAGAGAGATTATTACGAGGTACTTGGCGTAAGCAAGAGTGCAACGGAAGATGAGATTAAGAAAGCCTATCGCAAGATAGCCATTAAATATCACCCTGACAGAAATCCCGGTGACAAGGAAGCTGAGGAAAAGTTCAAGGAAGCAGCTGAGGCATATAGCGTACTCAGCGACCAACAAAAGCGTCAACAATACGACCAATTCGGATTCGACGGACCCAACATGGGAGGAGGATTTGGTGGATTCAGCGGAAACTTCTCCATGGACGATATATTCTCCATGTTTGGCGACATATTTGGAGGACATGGTTTTGGAGGGTTCGGTGGATTCGGTGGTGGAGGTCAACGTGCCCAATATCGCGGTACAGACTTACGCTTGAAAGTTCGTTTATCCCTGCAAGAAGTTTCCACGGGCGTTACCAAAAAGTTCAAGGTACGCAAAGATGTCACTTGTTCTCATTGCCATGGTAGTGGCGCCGAGAATGGTAGTGGTTTCGAAACATGTCCAACATGTCACGGACAAGGTGTAGTAGTTAAAACCGTTCGTACCATGTTGGGTATGATGCAAACACAATCTGAATGTCCAACTTGCCACGGTGAAGGAACTGTCATTAAGAATAAATGTCATGAGTGTAGCGGAACTGGTGTTGTGAAAGGTGAAGAAGTCGTTGAAATCAACATTCCCGCAGGTGTAGCCGAAGGTATGGTAGTCAACGTACCAGGCAAAGGAAATGCTGGACCTCATAATGGGGTAAACGGAAACATTCAGGTTTATATCGAAGAAGAGAAGAATGACACCTTTATTCGTGATGGACAAGATGTTTTGTACAACTTATTGCTCGATTTCCCAACGGCTGCATTAGGCGGTGAGATAGAGATACCAACCATTGAAGGAACCAAAGTGAAAATCAAGGTGGAACCAGGAACCCAACCGGGAAAGACATTGAGACTACGTGGAAAAGGTTTACCAGCCGTTCAAGGTTATGGAAGTGGACGAGGTGACTTGGTTGTCAATATCAGCGTATATGTACCGAAGGAATTGTCTCGCTCAGAGAAGGAAATGCTTATGAAACTACGCGAGAGCGACAACTTCAAAGGCGATTCGCAAACCAAGAAATCCATTTTCGATAAGTTCAAGAATTATTTCAATTAAGCCATGAACTATCAAGACACTATACAATATTTATATAATAGCACCCCTGTTTTCGAACATGTGGGTGCTTCTGCGTATAAAGAAGGATTATCCAATTCATGGGCATTGGATGAACATTTCAATCATCCACACACAAAATTCAAGACCATACACGTTGCAGGTACTAACGGAAAAGGTTCTTGTTCTCATACTATCGCCGCTATTTTACAAGCAGAGGGTTATCGGGTTGGTTTGTTCACTTCGCCACATTTGGTAGATTTCCGCGAACGAATCAAGGTCAACGGAGATTGTATTTCCCAAGAATACGTGATGGATTTCGTAGAGAACGAACGTTCTTTTTTCGAACCGTTACATCCTTCTTTCTTCGAACTTACTACAGCTATGGCTTTCAAGTATTTTGCAGATTCACTCGTAGACATAGCCGTGATAGAAGTAGGATTAGGCGGCAGATTGGATTGTACGAATATCATCACCCCTATCCTATCAGTTATAACCAACATCAGCTTCGATCATACGCAATTTTTAGGTGATACGTTGGAGAAAATAGCTATGGAAAAGGCAGGTATTATCAAACGAGATATTCCCATAGTTATCGGTGAGACAACTCCTGAAACCCGTAACGTTTTCATTCAGAAAGCTAAGGAAATGAACGCACCTATTTTCTTTGCCGAAGAATATAATAATCCTATTGCCAACGAATTGGATTTCGAACTCAAGGGAAGTTATCAACTAAAGAACAAGCAAACCATTCTTTGCGCCGTAAATCATTTGCCATTGTCAATATCTCCATCATCCATCAAAGAGGGTTTATCTCACGTAGTGGAACTTACAGGATTGATGGGACGTTGGCAAACGATACGTGAACGTCCTACCGTCATTTGCGACACGGGACATAACGTTGGCGGTTGGCAATATTTATCCCAACAAATCAAGAATCAACCTTGCAAGAACTTACACATCGTATTTGGAATGGTAGATGACAAGGACATCGACACGGTGATGAACATGTTGCCAACGAATGCAACCTATTACTTCACGCAAGCGCAAACCAAGCGAGCCATACCTGCCAACATCGTAAAAGAAAAAGGAAAAGAACATCATTTAAAAGGATATGTTTTCCCACAAGTTGCCGATGCATACAAGGCAGCTTTGCATCATGCAAACGAAGACGATTTCATTTTTGTGGGTGGAAGTAGTTACATCGTAGCCGACTTCCTTACCCTATACGACAATATGTCATAATGACTTTCTGACACGTTTTGAGTCTTTCAAAGTGTGTTTTAATTGTTTTTAACGAAATGCAAATAGCACTTTTTTAAAGTTTCATTTGTTATTATCGTTTTTTTTGAGTTATTTTGCAAAATAGTATCGTAACTGAAAACTTTTTTTATTATGAACACAACCGAAACAGAAAACATCTGTGGTCTGAAAAGAGAAGACTTTCAGACTACTATCAATGGTAAAAAAACAGATCTTTACATCTTAAAGAACAGTTTAGGTAACGAAGTGGCAATCACCAATTACGGTGGAGCTCTCGTAGCAATCATGGTTCCTGACAGAAACGGGAACTATGCCAACGTAATTCAAGGACACGACAACATCAAGGATGTCATTGAAAGCCCAGAGCCTTATTTGTCTACATTGATAGGTCGATTTGGCAATCGCATTTGCAAAGGACGTTTCCAACTGAACGGCAAGGAATACGACTTGCCTATCAACAATGGACCAAACTCTTTGCATGGTGGAAAGAAAGGTTTCAATGCTAAGGTGTGGGAAGCACTTCAAATGAACGACAAGTCACTGGTTTTGCATTATGTAAGTCCTTATGGTGAAGAAGGATATACGGGTGAGGTGAAAGTGACCGTAGTTTATACGTTCACTGACGAAAATGAGTTGGTTATCGAATACATGGCAACTACTAACAAGAAGACCATCATCAACCTTACCAGTCATGGATTCTTCTCATTACAAGGTATTGCCAATCCTACTCCAACTATTGACAACCAGATTTGCGAAATCAATGCAGACTATTACATTCCTATCGACAACACATCTATTCCTACGGGAGAAATTCGTTTCGTTGAAGGAACTCCGTTCGATTTCCGTCAACCCAAACCCGTTGGACAAGACATTGACGCAGATGATGAACAAATCAAGAATGGTGCAGGATACGACCATTGCTATGTACTGAACAAGAGAGAGGAAGGTGAATTGAGTTTTGCTGCTCGTTTGGTAGAACCCGTAAGCGGAAGAACAATGGACGTATACACAACAGAACCAGGCGTACAACTCTATACAGACAACTGGGCAGATGGTTATCCAGGACAACATGGAGCAACATTCCCACGTCGTAGTGGTATTTGCTTCGAGTGCCAGCACTTCCCCGACAGCCCTAACCATCCTTATTTCCCATCAGTGGTGTTGCGCCCTGATCAGAAATACAAGCAAAAGACCATCTATAAATTTGGCGTAGAGAAATAACAAACGGATTTATTAACAACAAAAAACAGATAAAAAATGGATATTGAATTTGTAAGAAGTCGCTTTATCAAGCATTTTGATGGAAAAACAGGAAACATTTATGCATCTCCTGGACGTATTAACCTGATTGGTGAGCATACAGACTATAACGGTGGTTTCGTATTCCCAGGTGCCGTTGACAAAGGTATTATGGCAGAAATGCGCCCCAATGGAACAGAAAGTACGATTCGTGCCTATTCCATTGACTTGAAAGACCGTGTAGACTTTGACTTCCACGACGGCCAAGGACCACGCGCAAGTTGGGCTCGTTATATCTATGGTATTACCCTGGAGATGGAAAAATTAGGCGTTCCCGTAAAAGGTTACAACATCGCATTTGCCGGTGATGTTCCTCTCGGTGCTGGTATGTCTTCTTCTGCAGCTATGGAAAGTTGCTTCGCTTGTGGTTTGAACGACCTATTTGGTGACAACAAGGTTTCTAAGTGGGATATGGTTCTCGCCGGCCAAGCTACAGAGCACAATTATTGTGGTGTGAATTGCGGTATCATGGACCAATTCGCCAGTGTATTTGGTCAAGCAGGTAAGCTCATGCGCCTCGACTGCCGCAGCCGTGAGTTTGAATATTTCCCATTTGATCCGAAGGGATACAAGCTCGTATTACTGAATTCTTGCGTAAAGCACGAATTGGCTGGTAGTCCTTACAATGATCGTCGCAATTCTTGCGAGAATGTCGTTAAGCACATCGCAGCAAAGCATCCGGAAGGAACATTCGAGACACTTCGCGACTGTACTTGGGAACAATTAGAGGAAGTTCGCGCTGAAGTTGGTGAGGAAGACTACTCTCGCGCTCACTTCGTACTCGGTGAGAAAGACCGCGTATTGGCTGTTTGCGACGCTTTGGTTGCAGGTGACTATGAGACTGTTGGAAAGAAAATGTACGAGACACACGAGGGTTTGTCTAAGGAATACGAGGTTTCTTGCGAGGAACTTGACTTCTTGAACGACATTGCCAAGGAATGTGGTGTTACTGGTTCTCGTATCATGGGTGGTGGCTTCGGTGGTTGTACAATCAACCTCGTGAAAGACGAACTCTATGATGATTTCATCAAGACAGCTTGCCAGAAGTATTATGAGAAATATGGTAAGGCTCCAAAAGTTTACGATGTAATCATTAGTGATGGTTCTCGTAAGATTTGCTAATCATCCATATTATCAAGTATATTTGCCATCTAATAAAATAGCAAAAATAAATGAGTACGAATAAAAATACGAATCTCGTTGCGATTATAACCATGTGTTTCAT
>AUXO011986250.1_pt1 | contig 19197 bp, 14 predicted proteins | sample 768731 | NCBI WGS metagenome assembly AUXO01 (sample SAMN02715735, study PRJNA202380) | gut metagenome | biome: sheep rumen | host: Ovis aries | place: New Zealand: Palmerston North
GCCAGCCATGCTCGTAGGCTGGTTGGTATTAAATTTTTGACCTCATGACTGTTCGAGCCACTCTGTGCACCGGGTGAGCAGGCATGGAGCCAAGCAGTTTAATGTCTTACTCGGGACAGATTGCTGCTTCCAAATTGATGAATAAATTGTTTTCAAATTCATCGAAAATATTTAGAAACGCAAAGAAACTATATTGAAGATGAGATGATAATCTGATATACTTTAGAAAGACTATTGTCAGACAACTTCTTATCTTCACTGTCTAACTTATAGTTAATGGGGTCTGCATCAATAGTTAATGGGAATGGATTCAGGTCAATCAGAGTTAATAAGGTCAATGAAAGAAAAGAATGGCAGAAACACGGACACCAATATTATGTGGGGGCACATTTTTTACCCTTGTTCTCAGAGCACTGCAGGATCACACAAGCGCTCGCAATAAGATCCTCGAGAATTCAGATGGCCTTTCACAGCCGGAAGTATTACTGGGACTTATGCTTGTAGAAGATCCCAGTCATAAAATCCCCAATACAAAACAAAAGGGAGTGATGAGCTCCCTTTCTACAATCGCGTCCAATTTCAAGGCGTGCAATAATATCAATTCGACTTATTTCCCATTTTTCGATGACGATATCAGCGAGGCATTTGATAATCGCGTTAAAGAGAATCATGATGCCGCTCTAAAAGATATGATTAAATTCGTGGATGCCTTCATCAATAAGGAAATAAAAGGAGTGAAGCTGGTTTCTGCTCTTGCTGAGCTTATTGCAAAAGACCCGACAATCACTGATGATACGGAGCTTTATATCCGCGTTGATAACACTCCGGTCAGGAAAGCGGATATGTTCAATGAGAGCCAGTTAAATCTCTACGCCTTCTTGCTGGGCACCTGGCACTTCATTATCATGAACAGACCGGACAACAGAGTCGGAATTGCAACTTATAAGAGTTGGCATAGCACTGACGGTGTTGAGCTTAATGCCCAGAAACCTTTTGAAAGTGATCTCTGGAAGAACAGCAAGTTAAAAGTGAATGTCGACACAGACAAGCCAAAGCTTGCGTCTGAAGTGCAAACGTCGAACAATGTGATTTTGGGCACGGTCGGCACGATGAAACTCTCTGACTTTGATCCAGCAGACGTAGCCAAGGGAAAAGCATATATCGAGAAGGTTCTCGGAAACGAGGAGGATGTTTCCGGGATTAAGACATATCTTAAAAAGGCTTATGACAAGTACAGTACGTTAAAGACTCTGATGTATAGAGATGAGCCGAAGCCCTTTTATTCGTTTTATGTCTGCAACAATGTCACTCAGAGAATCTATATCTCCCGAAGTACCTGGAGAGTTAAAACTTATGAGAATGCCACAGAAGATTCTCTGTCTGAGTGCTCGAACTTTATTATCATCTCCGGAACCGGTGGATTAGGTAAATCCATGATGATGCGGCACCTGCTTCTTAATTCTGTAAGCAACTATAAAGCAGGGCACCGTATACCAATCTTCATTCAGCTCAAGGATTTCTCTGAAAAATATGAAAGCCTTGCTGCATTCATCTACGAAAAGTTTGGAGATCTTGGTGCCAGGGTCGACTTTCAGAAGTTCACTGAACTGCTCGCACAAGGGAAGTGCCTACTACTTTTCGATGGGCTGGATGAAATCAATTCAGAAGTAAGAAAGCAGTTCGAACAATCTCTGGAGCGATTTGCAGATAGATACACGGACAATATGTTTATCATCTCCTCCAGACCATCTTTTGGCTTATCGTCTTTTTCAAGATTTACAGTCCTGGAGCTTCAGCCATTCTCAAAGCAGCAGTCGCTGGAACTTGTGGATAAGCTTGAATTCAGACCGGATGAGCCTTCGATAAAAGAGAACTTCAGGAAACAGCTGGACGAGAAGCTGTGGAATACACATCAGCAGTTTGCTGAGAATCCGCTCCTCCTTACGATTATGTTGATGACATTTGAGGAGTTTGCAGAGGTCCCTTCTAAAATGCATATCTTTTACCATGAGGCCTATGTGACCTTGTCTCAAAGGCACGATGCAATGAAGGCGGCATTTAAGAGAACAATCCGTATGGGGATTTCGGCAGACCGGTTTGCAGATTATTTTGCCGAGTTCTGTGCGAGGACCTATTGCGACCAGAAATACGAGCTGTCGGAAATAGAGTTTGATAAATACTTCAATGAGTTAAGCGAGAAGCAGAAGGATTTATGTAAGAAGACAACTGAGGACTTCATTTACGATCTCACGAACAATATGTGCCTGATGTTCTATGAGAGCCAGAAGTACCATTTTATACATAGATCCTTTCAGGAGTATTTCTGTGCTGTCTACTTTTCGAAGCAGAAGGATAAGAACTTAAAGCGCATTGGAGATATGTTCGAAAATCGGAGAATGAACTATTCCGATAAAACTTTCGACATGTTGTATGACATGATTCCGGAGCGTGTCGAAGAGTATATCTTCAGACCGTATCTTGAAGAGTTATTCAAAAAATGCGATGAGGAAGACGGCTATTGGACTTTCCTGAAAGAGCTTTACCCAACAATCTATTACGATAATGGTGAGGTCGATGACAGCTCAGATAACGAGCCCAATTCATATATCTATGACTTCATTATTAGTGAAAAACATATACATGGTTATGCTGAACTTGCTAACTTTCCTTTTTGCGAAGAATTTGTCAGCCGTGAATATGTATATCTGGATGAAGACTGGAATGATCCGGAAGGAGTGTATAGCGGGGGCTTGATTGATAAAGAAGATGTAAGCCTCGACTATATATATGAGTATGGTGATCCAGACACGGTCGGGTGGAACCTGGAATTCGATGTAGACAGGGTTCTTGATGAACCAGAGAAATACGAGGAATTCATTAATATTTTGGATTCCGATGACTTTCCGTTAAAGGAAGAATATGTTCAGGTGAGAGATTATTTGGAAGAAATGAAGGAAGAACAAGATCCAGAGGGTACAAACCTCTTCGATTTTCTGGGCTAAGGCCCAAGGTGCTATGCCATGGAGGCTATTGAAATGAAGATAAGCTACAACAGACTTTGGAAACTGCTTATTGATAAAGGAATGACCAGACAGGATCTTCGGGAGAAGACCGGAATCAGCTCTGCATCCATTGCGAAGATGGGTAAAGGAGAAAATATCAACACGGGACTTCTCGTAAAAATCTGTGAGGCATTGAACTGCAATACAGACGACATCATGGAGATCGTGCCTGATGAGGACTCATCAAAGAGTGAAGCAAGCGAGGAAAGAAAATGATTCAAAACGATCTGAAATTTTTTACTAATGAACCTGAGAGGGATCTCTACAGCAGATTCGCTACGATTCTGAAGAGTAACACACAGTTCTTTGATGCCCTGGTCGGATACTTTAGGACGAGTGGCTTTTTCAAACTCTGGCCTGCTCTGCAGTCAGTTGAAAAGATCCGTATCCTTGTAGGGCTTAATGTAGATAGATATACGGTAAAGATCATTGATCAGGCAAATGAGGACGTGAAGGTATCTTCAGTAACAAAGAAAGAGAGTGAGGAGATACTTGAGCAGTCCGTTGAGCATGAGTTTGAAGAGGCGGACACTAACCAGGACGTTGAGGAAGGCGTCAAGGTTTTCATTGACTGGCTGAAGTCTGGAAAACTTGAGATGCGGATGTATACCGAGGCCCTTATACATGCCAAGGTCTATATTATGCGCAAAGACCCTGATAAGGTTCCGGATATGTTTGGAAGCGTCATTACTGGGTCCAGCAATTTCTCGGAAGCGGGGCTTGTTAACAATCTTGAGTTTAATGTCGAGCTCAAAGATTCTGCAGATGTTCAGTTTGCCCTCGATCGGTTTGAGGAACTGTGGAAAGATGCTACGGATATCAAAGACACCTATATTGATACGGTTGAGCACAAAACATGGATGCGCAACGATATCACTCCATATGAGCTTTATCTGAAGACCTTGTATGAATTTTTCAAAGAAGAGATCAATTCAGACAAAGAGAACTTCCAGACTCTTCTTCCGGAAGGCTACATGAGGCTGCAGTATCAGATTGATGCTGTAATGCAGGCGAGGCAGAAACTTGACGCTTATAATGGCGTTTTTATTTCAGATGTCGTTGGCCTTGGCAAGACATACATCTGCGCCATGCTGGCGAATACGTTTAACAGAAATACTTACAAGCTAATCATCTGCCCTCCCGTACTTGTCGAATATTGGAGTGGTGTTCTGCAGGAATTCGATGTGGCAAGATATGATGTTATCTCTCTTGGAAAACTGGACCACATTATCGAGAGCGGGGCTTATAAGAAATACTCTTATGTATTCGTAGATGAGGCACATCGATTCAGAAATAGCAACACGGATAGCTTTACGCAGCTTCATCAGATATGTCGTGGAAAAAAGGTAGTGCTGATTTCTGCTACGCCAATCAATAACTATACAAGCGATATTGAAAACCAGATTTATCTGTTCCAGGACAAGCAGGCTGGAACAATCAACGGAATAAAAAATATTGAGGGATTTTTTAGAGGGCTTAATTCCAGACTCAATAAAATCCCGAAGGGGACTGAAGCTTATATGACACAGCTCCGGGAGAATTCAGAGGAGATCAGAGACAAGCTCCTCCGTGAAATTATGATCCGGAGGACCAGGACGGAAATCAAACAGTATTACAAAGATGATCTTGAGAAGCAGGGACTTTCTTTCCCAACGGTAGGGACACCAGAGAAGATTATCTATACATTTGATGAGCTTACAAACGATACGTTCACAGAGACTATTGCGGTCATCAAGGACTTCCACTATGCCCGCTATACACCGCTCGTTTATCTGAAAAAGGATAAGCAGAAAGACTACTCTACATTGATTGCAGGCCAGAAAAATATGGGCGGCTTCATGAAGAGCATTCTGGTGAAACGTCTGGAGAGCAGTTTCTACGCATTCCGTATGACACTGCAAAGGTTCATTAAATCCTATGAAGACTTCATCAAGATGGCTAAAACCGGAACTGTTTATATCAGCAAGAAAATTGATGTGTATGACCTGCTCGATGACGGTAACATTGATAAGCTCCTATACTACATTGAACAGCAGGATGTCATGAAGTTTAAGACAACAGATTTTGAACCCAGGTTCATGAGAGAACTCGAGCACGATCTGTCATCTTTGAAGAGTCTGCAGGATATGTGGGATCTCATTCAGGTTGATCCGAAGCTCGATGAGTTCAAAAAAGAACTTCAGTATAACCGGATTATGAAGGGCAAGAAGGTTATTGTATTCACGGAGTCAACAGAGACAGCTCAGTATTTATTTGATAACCTGGGTGATGTTTATGGTGACAGGCTCATTTATTTCAGCGGACAGAGCAGCCAGGCTTTGAAAGCAGAGATAGAGGATAGTTTCAATCCAAAATTCAAAGATAAGAACAACGATAAATATGATCTGCTGATTACCACAGATGTCCTGGCGGAAGGTATTAACCTTCACCGGGCAAATGTGTTGGTCAATTATGACCTGCCGTGGAACCCGACAAGGATCATGCAACGTGTCGGTCGTATCAATCGTGTCGGAACTGAATACGACAGAATCTATGTTTACAACTTCTTCCCGACCGCGGCAACGCAGAAGTATGTCCCAATGGAGGACAGGATTCTCGAAAAGCTGCAGGCTTTCCATGACACACTGGGCGAAGATATCAAATACCTCTCCGATGATGAGCAGGTGTCTCCTAAGAAGCTCTTCGAAGAGTTGAATCAGAACATGGATGAGGAAGAAGGCAGCACAAATCCGGAACTCGCCTATCTTGCGGTAATCAGGCAGATCAGGGATAACGATCCGAAGCTTTTCTCTAAAGTGAAGCAGTTGCCAAGGAAGGCTAAGGCAGGTCGTCAGTCAAGCCTGGTCAAGGAAAGCGCAACAGTAGGATTTATTCGAAAGGGTGCATTGAAGACATTCTTTATTTCTGGTGAGGAACCGGAAACAAAGCATCTGTCCTTCATGCAGGCAATCAAGTATATAGAATGCGAGCCCGATGAAGAGAAAATCAGCGTGGGGCATGAGTATTATGACCATTATGCTAAGAATAGCGATGCTTTCGATGCGTACCTCACGGCAGAAGATGCCATCTCGACAGAGAAGGTAATGGTTGCTGGAAATGATGCCAAAGTAATACGCCTCTTAAAGGCTATGAAAAATGAGCCGAGACTTACAGACGATCAGGAAGAAAAACTCGATATTCTAATTAAGCGCTGGGAGGCTGGCGAGATTCCCTCAAAGGTATCTAAGGACGTCGTTAAGAAGAGCAAGGTTATGACAGATGTTCTGGAATTTTACTATGACCTGATGAACATAGTGCCGCCCGTATATTTTGAGGATAAGAAGACAACAACAGCAAACGTAGACGGTGAGAAACAGGTCATTCTTTCCTGCTATCTGAAGAAAGGAGCTGAATAAATGAATCCAACAGTCAGAAAAGTTGCCGGAATTCTTACCAGCGATTTCAACATGAATAACTATGTGGATCTGGTTCGCGAGATATTCTCGACGGTAAAGATTGTTGCACCAGACTCATTTCACAAGGAATATAGTAATTTCTCTTCTCATGTTGACGGCTCCTATCACGTGGGAATGTATCAGTCGCCTGATGACAAGAAGATAGCGATTTTTGCCGTTCAGCTGCAGAAGCAGTCCTTTGTGGAGAACTCCAGAAGTACACAGAGAAGCTATGCGAAGAAACTCATAGAGAACGGAAATTGTGATGCTGCGCTTATTGCATACTACACGCCGGGCGATCCGAAGTGGAGACTGTCATTTGTGCGTCTCGATTTCGAGATGAAGCTTGAAAATGGAAAGCTAAAAGCATCTGAGAATATTACCCCAGCAAAGAGATATTCTTATCTGGTCGGAAAAGATGAGCCTTGCCATACTGCCATTGACAGATTTCATAAATTTATTGCCGATAACAATTCGGAACCGACGATGGCAGAGCTTGAAGAGGCTTTCAGTGTTGAAGCCGTAACAAATGAGTTCTTCCAGCTGTATTGTGAAAAGTTCTATCAACTCAGTGATTGGCTTACCCAAAATGACGACTTCCTTGCGGAAGCCGAAAGGTGTGGATTTACCGTCGAGCAGTATGCAAAGAAGCTGCTTGGCCGTAAATGGTAAATAACCCGCCACCCTCAGTAAAAATGCCGCCCCAAAGGGCGGCACAGTAGCTTTACCTTGTTTTTGTTTTTCGACAATGCTCGGGTATCTTGTCAGACCAAGGCATCATATCTACAAGAGCATCCGCTGGAACATTATTTCTTGGATACTTCATAAGCTCATACATCAGATAAACAAAGTACTCATATGGCTTTAGATTATTAGCCTTTACTGTTTCAGCAAGGCTATACAGCATTGCGCTTGCTTCGGCACCATTCTTGGAATCGATGATCTGCCAGTTTTTCTTGCCGACGCAGAACTTCTTGATGCTTCTTTCAGCATCATTATTATCAAGAGGGAGCTTTGCATCCTCCAAGAATACTTTTAGATAAGGCTCCTGATTGATTGAATAGTTTAGTGCACCTACTAGCTTTGAGCTTCTGTCTAGGCCTGGCTTTTGCAAGGTGGATTTTATCCACGCAAAATAAGCATCTACAAGAGGCCTTACCTGCTTTTGTCGATTGTCTAGTCGGTCCTCTTCAGATGATTCTTTAAATAGATTATCTTTATGATAAATGGTGTCAATCCGTTTGATTGCTTCAGCTGCAAGCTCCTGGGTTGGAGACAGTACTGAGTTTTTGCCAGCAGCTTTTATGATGTCAGCATACTTTCGCTTGGCATGTGCCCAGCATCCGGCAACCTTCAAGTCATCCGGCCTTCGTTTGGCAAGAGTGTGATATGACTCATAACCATCAGTTACCAAGATACCGCTGTAGCCTTTCAGGTAACTGTCTGGAGCTGAGGCACCTCGCGTTCCTGGGTATTCATACAGGTACACGGGATGGCTTTCATTACCACCAGGTGAATGATAAACCCACATGTATTGCTTACCATGCTCCGGCATAACAAACGGTGTTTCATCACAGTGAAGGTGATGGCTTTTGAAAAGCTCCTGTTTGAATGCATCATGGACAGGCTTTAGATAATAGCGATTAATTCGTATCATCCAGCTTGCCATGTCCTGCCTTGGAATGTTTACATCCTTTCGCAGGAATTCTTCAGACAAACGATTCAGTGGAACTGAATTTACATACTTTGAATTGAATACAGCTGCAGCTAATTCAGGAGAAACAATGCTGTGAGGAAGTAAACGCTCAGGCGCTTTACCTCGCTCGATTTTCTTCTTATCTGCATAGACCTTTACATGATGCTCAATCACGAAGAACCTGCTTGGAACTATTTTAAGCTCGCTATAGACTTCTTCATCAAGTTCATGCCAGCCATTAGGAAACTTCTCACAAAGTTCTTCTTCGGTCAGGTCGTGATAGACAACTTCCTTATCTACAGCTGATATGTTGGTGCTTCGCTTACCCGGCTTCTTGCGAGTGTATGTAATCACCTCTTCAAGAGATGATTCCGATAAATCATCTGGAGCGACAGCCTCGACTTCGTTGAAAACACAAACATCATCAAACTGAATAGAGAGCTGGCCTGGGATATCAAGGTTCTTTTCAGATCTTGAACCAAAGCGTTGCTGCGTTAGAATAGCAACCTGTTCCTTTAAGTCAGCTATCTGAGCCATAAGCTGGTTGATATACTCTTTATTTTCAGCTTCATGCTTTTCGCTCTGTGATATAAGCGTCTGATACTGATCAGAGATGATCTTAAAATTTTGGCTTTGCTGGGTAAATAAAAGAATGATTGTTTCCTTAGAAAGGTTATTCAGTTCATCCGTTGAAATGATACTGTTTTCCATACATTTATTATACCATAACAAGTGCTGAAAAGCCGTATATTTCCGCTATTTTTAGGACTTTTTAGACCAATATTTAGTTGTCAAATTTCTTTATAAAAACGGTGTCAAAAGACATCCAGTTTTACCGGTGAAATAGATTTTTTTTGCTTGATAGCAAGGCCATCCATCAGCCATCGGAACTGTTGCTCAGAAAGGTCTTTGACCTCCTGTTCAGTTCGTGGCCATTGCAGATGTCCATCTGCAAATCTCTTATAGCAGAGAAGCCATCCATCTCCTTCATAGAGGAGAGCTTTCATTCGGTCGTTCTTTCGACCGCAAAATAAATATATACTGCCAGGCTCTGCTGGATTGTTGCCACTTAAACTATGTGCTAATGCGGCAAGGCCATCAATACCTCGTCTTAAATCAGTGAAGCCTGTGCATATATAAATATGTTTAAAACCTGTGGCATCATTTAGCATAGTTTAAAGCCTCCAATGTTTTCCTGATAAGTTCAGATGGAGTGTTACTATCGATGCCAAGGCTGATACCACCTACGTTGATAGTCATTTCAGGTTTGAAGTTGATGTCAGTATGATTGGCTAATGTCTTTTCAGCTGGTGCGGGTAGCTCTGCTTCAGGAGTAACCTCCACGAGCCGCGGCATGCATTCATTGATTGCAGCTTCTTTGACTTCACGTAGCCAGTAATAATACTGATTACGACTGATGCCATGCTGCTCACAGTACTCATCAACATACAACCCGCTAGCACATCTGTCCTGAATGATCTGAGCCCATTGCTTGACTCGGATCTGCTTTGTTACATCACGATTGCCCATATGTATGACCTCCTTGAAAAATGTCGTGAAAAGTTGAATTCAACTTTTTCATACATTATCTCAATTTTCGGAGGTGGACTTAAGAAGCGGGTTATTTACCATTTACTAACAAACACCGCGCACCCGTATAGCGGGTGGTTTATATTTCGCACGCTTTGCGCGCGAAACTGGGTCACGACCCATAATATATATCAAAACCCCATGACTAATGTCATGGGGTTTTGATTATGAGTATAACAACTTTGCTATGTAGTCATTGATAATACTATAACCATATTTTGTAGACGTAGCCCATCCCTTACCATAAGGGTTTTCCTTTATACCAAGCCACTCTACAAATGGTGCACTATTTCTGGTCACCAGAGAGTACCGCGGGTCTACAATTGTACTCTTATCCAATTGCACATTAGACCCATATGCCTGTAAATGCTGCACTTGCGCACGAATTCCCTCACGTACAGAGCTAAAGCTTTCTCCTTTTGCACCTCCGTCCGTAGCGCCTAATCCAGCGAAGTTAAATTGGGAGATGTCAACCTGTCCAGCAAATCTTAGAAATCCAGTTTCCTTCATTGCTTGTGCAAACGCGACATCAGTTTTTACGCCAAGCGCATTGCATTCCTGTGCATATATCGTACAGAAATCACGAATTGTAGGTGCATCTGTATGTGAATAATATGAGGGATATGTTGCATTCTTATTATAATATCTGATCATCTGATCAACAGTTGTACTTGAATCACCCATAATAGAGTATCGGGCACTGATTGTAATTCCCTGGGTGTATGTTCCAGTTGTATTATCAGACGTCTTGGCATCAACTTTGATCCAATAGTGTCCATCCTCAGGGAACCAGCTTATACTGTTGATACCACTCCAATCATTCAAACTAGTCCATGTATTCTTCTCAATGCTATAAACCTGCCATTTAAATGTTGGATTCTTATCATCAGATTGATAGCTTGCTGCCATTGAATAGTCCACTTGATTTGGCTGGATATAGATACCATTCACATCGACATATTCCTTAGAATAATCACGTTCTACATGATAGCAGATTACATAATCTCTTGTATAACCGCTTGAAGTCTTAGCCTCCACATATAGCCAATAATCTCCAGCCTCTGGCTTCCATGTTGCCCAGTTTCCTGAATACCAATCAGAAATCTGTCTCCATTCACGCTTATTTAGATCAAACTGTTTCCAACGGAAAGCAGTATTCTTATCTCCACTTTCATATGCCACGCCCACATCGATAGAGTTACGATTCTGTACATAGCAAATTCCATTTAAACGAACATAGTCTGTTGTATAATCTTTATCGACTGCAAAGCATACTGTATCTGCACGCATATCGCCATTAGAGTCTTTGGCCTCAACATGCAGCCAATAATTGCCCTTAGCGGGCTTCCAGGTTGACCAGTTCCCCGAATTCCAGTCTGTTATTTTTTCCCACTTCTGAGCATTTAAATCATATGCAGACCAACTAAACTTGACTGCATTATCATTCGTAGTATATGCTACTCCAACATCAATCCCCGTGTCCCTGACATTCCAACACATTCCATTCAATTCCACGTATTTACTGGAGTAATTACGTGTAGTGGAGTATCCAGCATCGAACCTCGCCATATTACCACGAGAATCTACAACAACTACATCAACTATGTATTGTCCAGCCGCTGGCTTCCACGCAACCTTATTCGATGTTGTCCATTCTGAAAGCAAGCTCCAGCTTCCTGTCTTCTGATCATATACTTGATATCTGTACTGTAGATTTGCCTCACCAGCAACATCTGCAACTACATTAATGTAATCATTCTGTGCTTCAAAGCGAATGGTCCTGAAAGATATGCCCTTTGTCAATCCATAAGCCTGTGCTATTCCAGTTGCATCTGCTATTCCAAGCTGTTGTAACTGTGAATCTGTGGATAAATGGTCCGTTGTATCTACAGGGCTTGAAAGAAAAGCGTGTTCTACTATAATCGCAGGAATACCACTTAATTTCCCGTTTCGAATAATTCCATAATAGTCGGCAGGCGAACCATCTGGATAAACTGTATTATTTTCACTATTTCGAATCTTCAATCCACGCGACTTCAATCCAGTGCTAGCTAGACTCGTCAATATCTTAGAAGCAACTGCCTGTCCTTGTGCTCCTATCGCACTATTATAGTTGCTATTTGGATAGTATACCTCTGCTCCATGCGCGCCTGAATTACTACTATAATTAATGTGAATAGCCACATAAATATTTGCACCTACCGATTTTGCAAATGCCACTCTATTTGCATTATCCTCACCTGATGTAGTACCAGGATATGGGCAGGTACCAGAATTTCTTGTCATGTAAACTGTCACACCAGAATATTGCTCCAGTTCAGACTTACAGTATTGTGCTATCTTCAGATTAATATCCTTTTCGTTAAGACCATTTCCAGCGGTACCTGGATGCGAATCATCGTGACCCGGATCTAAAACCACTACAACATTTCCAGAACTCTTCTTGCTGTTGTTGACCCAGTTTACATCTGACTCTTCAACCGCATCCTGTGTTGTCTCTTTAATCTCTTGAGTTGCAATCTCTAGGCTTGTATTATCATCGATCTGAACCACACTCTTCTCGATGTCACTATTCTTAGCGTCTCCAGTCTCATCAACATATGCATCAGGATTCGTATCGATAGATTCTTGATTTGCAAATTTAGCATCTATAGATATGCTTGCAAGATTTATGCTTTCAGTAGCACCACTATTATCATATACAATTTGACCGAGGGAATATTTTCCTATTGGAATATTATCAGATGTGATATCGAACTTAAGTATTCCTGCTTCTTTAGAAAGATTAGAGAACGTGTAGGAATTACCATCTTCGCTATTAATTACGAGAGAAATAGATGAATACAGATTCTCATTCACCGTTCCGATTACTACTTCCTCAGTCTCTCCTGCCTGAATGGTATCCTTTGTCAATGCCACATATTGAATTAATAACTTCTGAGCCTGATTCTCTACACTATCTCCTGTAGATGAATTATTTACAAATGTATCACTAGCATTCTGTTCATTGCTAGCATCAACTTGTTGCGTGCTAGCAGTTTGAGAATTCACATTCTCGTTAGGTTGTACGTCTACAACTGTATCTTCTGACTCTGCCGCCTTAGCCTCTCTAGGTACAATGGATACAACCGTTACTGTAAGTATCAAAATCACATTTAGCAGTGAAAGCAAACGCTGCACTTTAGTTCTCTCTCTCTTCTTCAATTCTGTTGCCCTCTCTTTTACTTCAGAGTCATCATTCTCATGACGAGCTCCATGCACTATATTTCCATTTACCTCAAGAATGCAGCCCTATTCAGGGCTGCATCAAATTGCATTATTACCTTCTTTTCTTTTTAAGATTAAGGTTCTCAATCTTTAACTGATCCATTTCATCGACTACCCCCTTATAAAGTGCAGTAATCTGTTCGTACTTTTTCTCATACTCTTCAATCTTCTTCTGACCATCTTCACCCTTGTAGAACCAATCTTTATATTTTTTTAGTTCATTATCAAGGTTCGTGGCATGCTCTTGAAGATTTTTAAGATACGCTTCAGAAGAGTTCCATCCTTCGCGAAGAGACTTAATTGTTTCACCATTTGTAACAATCTGCTTCTGCATGTCAGCAACCTGCTGCTCTGCCTGCTCTAGCTCTGTACGTAGGAATGATACCGCGTTGTTTCCATCGGAATTTGAATGTATATATGATGGAATGTTCCTATCCTTTAGGACTTTCTCCAGCGATATATAGTTTTCCTCAGTAAGGACAAAATCTACCTGATTCAACTCGAAATAATTATCAAACCAGTCTGTTAATCCATTGATGTCAAGAATCTGGAGTAAAAAAGAACGATCCTTCTTCTTCGCCAGATTTCCCTCTTTTATTGTCAATAAATCCATAGGGATTATTTCAACCTGATTCTTATTACTATCCTCGACTAAGTCTTCATATTCTGGTGAGCAGATCACTCTAGCTTCCGCGGACTGGAGTGTATCCTTTAGCCTCTCCCCAAATACAGGACGTCCATTTTCATCAATTTCTAGATAAACTGATACGTACATATCTTTATTCTCCTGACTACCGTCTCTTAGTTAAACCCTTAACCAGTTTTCTCAATCTCCAGCTATATGGGTGATTCAGTCTCGCATTTAGAATACCCTCGTCTCGAGCACTGATTCGAGGGACAATCTCACCCTTAATAACAACCCTACGAATTACTTCAGGGTTAGGAAGCTTAAAGTAAAGTTTTGGATCATATGCAAAAAACACATATCTATCTTCAACTTTACAAGCATTTGACTGTACATCTTCCATGGTGTAGGTTGCTTCCTCACCAGACCCTAACTCTACTCGTATCTTTAGGGCCTTAATTGTAGTACCAGATGCTTCACCTGGATCCCAACGGAGCTCACTAATTGTGCCATATTTCTGTAGCGAATCAAATGAGAACTCACAGCCTTCAGTCTTCTTATCTGCTTTATTAAAGCAATTAATAGATAATTGTTCGGAGTACTGCCCATCCTTTTTTAGATATAACTTAGAAAAACTAATATTTTCCTTATCATCTAACATCGGGCGTAATAGCCTCCACTCTCCAAAAGCCTGATTTAACTTATTCGAAACAGATTCAAAGTCTCCTGCACCTGATCCACGAAAGAATATCTTCGTATTCAACTGTCTCAGCATATAGTACAAGTTTGTAATCTCAATGCGAGCTCCTTTATCAGAGAATATCCAAGCTGGATAGTATCCTTCCTGCTGAACAGTATAACTATATATTCTCTCACACGCATGAAGTAGTGTCCCATCTGTCTTATTCGGTTCTGGAGGGAAATCCTCATATTTCCAATCCTTATCGAAGAGTAGTTTCATAGCCTGTGGTCTAAACCAGAACATAGTACCAAGTGGAGCAATCGGTTCCTTTTCTTTGCAAATTGGAACGGTAATTCCTAATTCATTAGCTAGCTTTTTAGTTACCTTATAGTTTGTTCCCCATTCCAATCCCATAGTAATATAGTAGTCACCATGATTTGGAGGAGGCGGGCACATTAATCCAACTCTTGGATTTTCCTCCATGGTTCTAAGAACATTTTCAACAAAGGCTACAGAGGTTAAGAGATTCTCAAAGCACTTATATGAAAAACCATATCCAATAGTCTCTGGAGATAGCTGTGTTACCTTTTTATCATGTACAAAACAAGCGTAATCATAGTCCATGATAAAGTCTTTGGTACCAACCAATAAGGCACTTACGTCTCTTCCACGATTTTCAACCAAGATTGTAGTAACCTTATTCGGTAAAGACGCAAATTTCTCGTCAATCAGTTTTTTCTTTGCTTCACTTCCAACAGTAACATAGATATCAACTTCCTTAGGTAGAGACTCCATGTAATGAAGGCAATAATCTGCTAGGTCATCGAAATAGAAGTGAAGAATCAATGCAACCTTACGCTTAGATAAAATATCAGAGATATCATTCCCTCTAGTTGAAGACAGGATGTAATTCAACTGTGCATTCTTCTTAATATCTGCCTGATTCTCAAGGCGGAGTATATTCTGCCAAATCAAATCTACGGGATAGTCAGTCTTCTTCTCAAGGAATTCCAGCGTCTCGAGTGTCGCTTCGCCTAATGTATCGTGAATTATATTGGAATAATCCTGCATGAAACTTCTACGCTTAAAGATTGGGCATCTCTTCTCTTCTAACATTAGATTAGAAGCTTCCAATACAGGATGATTATTATAATTATCACCCATGTCTGCATATACAGACCATGTAAATCCCTTCTCAGAGAAACGATGTGTAAACATTGCTTCGTGCTTACCAACTGCATCTCGATAATCGCGAATCTCTCCCATATTATCCCAGTACATGTGATAATCAATGCTATTCAGCATGGAACTACGCACTGCAATAAAATGGGACTGAATGTGCGTCGGAATGTAGCCTAATTCAATAGTTCCAAACGGATCGCCAGCTTTGTATTCATGAAACTCTGTAATTCCCCAGAAATCAATATCCCGAGAATCCATTTCCTCAAACATCTCATGTAGTGGATATACCGGTCCCATAATAGTGAAGTTCATCATTACAACTTCGTCAAACGCAGATAGTTTTTCCCAACCATAGTAATCAAGAGCTGTCTTGTAAGCCCATACATCTAATCCCTTATTCTCACGAACAATGATTGTATTTGTGTACTCTGCCACTTTTGCCCTAGACTCAGGAGTCAGTTTGCCATTTGCAACAAATGCTATTTCCGCAGAATTCTTCTTCAAATCCGCCAGCATATATGGAATATAGTCGTCAACTATTCCATCTCTATCATAGAAAAAATAGATTATTAATCGCTTAACACTCTGTTCTACTAATTTCATACATCCCCCTATAAATCAGTGTACAAATCACATACTGTATCAACATCTGATTGAAGAAGCATGTTACCATGACTCAGCAAAACAGCTCTATCACATATTCTCTTGACCTGATCCGTGCTATGAGAAACAAGTAAAAGTGTGGTCCCACTCTCACGCATCCGGTCAATTCTCTCTTCACACTTCTCTTGGAACTTAAAATCACCAACAGATAAAATCTCATCCACGATTAAGACATCTGGGGTGAAAATAGTTGCCACTGAGAATCCCAGACGGGTAATCATACCGGAGGAAAAGTTCTTCACTGGGACGTCCACAAACTTCTCAAGTTCAGCAAATTCGATAATCTCTCCAAACTTCTCCTTCAAGAAGTCCTGCGGATAGCCAAGGATTGCACCATTCAAAAAGATATTCTCTCTCGCAGTCATATCCATGTCGAAGCCAGCTCCAAGCTCAATCATAGGAGCAATTGTTCCACCCACTTCAACTGTCCCCATCGTTGGACGCATAACACCAGCTACGACCTTAAGCATGGTGCTCTTTCCAGAGCCATTCTTTCCAACTAGACCGACAGCTTCTCCTTTTTTTACATTAAAACTTACATCCTTTAATGCCCAGAAGTTATCCTCTTCTAGTTCTCCCTTTACCTTCTTGATAAGATATGTTTTTAACGTATCAACCTTCTCTTTATATAGTCTAAATTGAAGGGAGACGTCCTTTACTTCAATAATATTCTCTGGACTCATCGCATTCCTCTTACAGCTTCATGATAAATTCGTCTTGCTTCTTCTTAAATAGGATAATTCCAATAACAAGCACTACTGTACAGCATGCAATGCAATACAAGTGCTTATTTAGTGACGAAACCTGACCATATAGGATACTATCACGCATAAGGATAACCATTTCCGTCAATGGATTCAGTTTAACTAAGAACTGAATATTAGGAGGTAACATATCCATAGGATAGAAAATAGGTGTTAAATAACCCCAAGCAACTGTAACAACACTATAGAGATGAATCATATCTCTAAAAGAAGTTGCAGCTACACATAAAATCAATCCCATTCCAAATGCAAATAGCCAAGTATAGATAATAGGTACAAAACTTAGTAATGCATATGGTGTAATTGGACATCTCGTAAAAATAATTACAATTACCAACGCAATGAAAGATGTTAGTAAGTTAACTAAACTAGTACATACGCTAGACATCGGTAATAGATACTTCGGAATATAAACCTTCTGAATCAATGATCCATTATTGATGATTGAATACATTGCAGATGTACTTGCCTCAGAAAAGAAGCTAAAGATTAACTGTCCACACATCAAATACACCGGAAAATTTGCTATAGACTGTCTAAAAACAGTCGAGAATACGATAGACATTACAATCATCGTACCTAATGGATTCAGTACTGACCAGAATACACCCAATATTGAACGACGATATTTGGTTTTAAAGTCTCTCGCTACAAATTGCTGTAATACCGGATAATACTTTTTAAAACTCGTACCCATAAAGATTACTACTACTGCTCCTTTGCATTTGCCATAATCTGCTGAATCTTAGTTGCATCTCCCCAAACTGCCTTAGAATCATATGGACGATCTGGGTACTTGCCATATGCAAGCTTAATCTTGTATCCATTCTCCTTAATGAAACGTTCTACACGATCCGCCAGTTTCTCTGGCTTACCGGAGCAGCAGTTAATGTTTCCAGTGACCTCTGTCTGAATAGATGCAACTGCAATCTGAGCACATAACTCTTCATAGTCAATGAAATCATACTGATTCTGCCCCATTGTAAATGGGAACTCTTCCTGTCCCTTGGACTCAGCATCCGTAATTTTTGAAAAAATAGAACTACCATACTTAGAATTACCAACGATGTAGTATCCCCTTAGCCACTGATAAACAAATCCATACTCATCAGCTAATAGTTCAACGCACTCGCGCAGAGCATTCTTACTAATACCATACAGACTAGCTGGATTGGTAGGTGTATCTTCCTTAATACATCCTTCCCAGAATCCAATCTCATGCATTGTACCCATAACAGACATATGCTTGATACCAGCCTCTGCCATTCTCTTAAGAAACTCAAAATGCTTAGGCAGGTCATTCATATGGTTAATAGAATTGTGCTTGAATCCATCTCTCCAAGCCAAGTGAACTAAGATGTCTGGCTTTTCAAAGGTATCGTATGGATCAGTCACTTCAAAAAGATTAGAGGTAATTAGCGTAGCACGTTCATCAACATTGTTTAAACTAAAGTCTGTAGCAATTACTTCGCAACCACGATCTAGTAATTCCTTTACTACGCCCTGACCGATATATCCGTTTGCGCCTGTTACTAATACTTTCATTTCGATTCTCCTTCTTTGACCATTTTACAAAATTCATTTCGCATCAAATTATCAGTAAATGGTTTACAAAATCTATTAATCCAAATCCTCAGTAATACCGCCTTGGTTACGGAAGATGATTAATTTACTAAACACATAGTTTAAAGCTACTACAATAAACTGACTGCAACACTTCACCGTCATATTAGGTAACTTCATCTGCTCAATGAATACGTAGAGCATCCCCTCTTCAATTGCCAATGTAACAAGTCTACCTATGGAACCCCCATAGTTGCATAAAAAATGCGAACACCCCAGTTGCATGGCTTATGAATACATAGCGATGGTTGGTATAAAATGCAAATGTCGTGGCAAAAATCCAAGACAGCGCATTTGCGAACAAAATATTCCAGCGAAATGTCTCAGTAAATAGCGCATACGTAAAAATGGCGATGATGAAGGTTCCTAAACCAAATAAACCATATAGTGCCAATTCTTTAAGGTCTGTTAACTTATTGATTTTAGCACCATTTCATATGAATGTCTATTTTTCCCAGCTTTGGTATGCTATTCTGTACATTTTATCTACAGTTCTTCTCTTGTGGTGATTATCTATCAGAATGACGCCTTATATTTTTTTCCAAGAATCTTTGCTGACAGGAAGGACTTCACCTTCACCGGCCAGTTCTCCGGGACGGTATGAAGTAC
>AUXO018425325.1_pt1 | contig 19189 bp, 25 predicted proteins | sample 768731 | NCBI WGS metagenome assembly AUXO01 (sample SAMN02715735, study PRJNA202380) | gut metagenome | biome: sheep rumen | host: Ovis aries | place: New Zealand: Palmerston North
TTCTTTTCTAAAAGGAAAATAGATGAATATATAAATGATACTAAATCCCTTCTTGAGGATAGAATATCTTTAATAAAATCTCATGATATTTATTCTAAAATATTTAAGGATTCAATTCTTGAATATGATATAGAAGAGATAAAGGAAAGCCTTATTAAATATAAAGGAAAGCTATTTAAATCCTTAAGACCAGGATATAGAAGGATTATGAAAGCCCTAAGGGCTCATACTATAAACAATTCTAAGCCTAAATATGGTAAGGCTATTATGGGACTTACATCAGCCTCTGATTATAGCTTGTTTTTAAAGTCATTTGATAGTAGAAGTGCTTCTATAAAAAAGATATTAGGAAAGAGCTTTGATAGCTATAATACAGATTTTAAGAATCTACTTGATATGCTTACATCAATAAAATATGGGTATACAATAGATGGCTTTGGATATCTAAAGCTTGATTATAGCTTTAGACTTCCATCTATTACTGATAAGAGCCTTAAGACCTTAGATAATCAAGGTCTTTATACAATAGATATAAATACTTATGATGTTTTAGAGCTTTTTAAGCTTATTAATAGAACAATTAGAGATTATAAACTAATTGACGCTTATAGGCTATTTGAAACTAATGTTTTAAATAAGCTTAAGGGACTCGATGCGATTGGTTATCTTAATTATTCCCTTGATAATAAATTAGCTCTTGATGAAATAAAAATGCCACTACTACATGCATATTATAAAGCTCTTGTAGATAAGGTGTTAGAAGAAATACCAGCATTAAGAGAATTTAATGAGATTGTATTTGATAAGATGGTTAATGATTATATCAATCTTGATCATAAGAGATTTGATATTAATAAATCTATTATAAGAGAAAAAATACAATCATTAAAGCCAAATCCTGATGCGATAGCATCTGGTTCAATCGCATCAGTTATTAAAAGAGAATATTTAAAGAAAAGAAGACAAATGACTGTCCGTGAGATTATAAATGTAGATCCTGATTTTATTAAGACCTTAAAGCCAATATTTTTAATGTCTCCATTAAGTGTCTCATCATATTTAACACCAAATGTTAAATTTGATTTGGTTATTTTTGATGAGGCATCTCAGGTATATCCTGAGGATGCGATAGGAGCTATTTATAGAGGAGCACAGGTTGTTATTTGTGGAGATTCAAAGCAAATGCCACCAACATCATTCTTCCATTCTGAAATAGAGGATTCTACAGATGAGGATAGTGCCTCTGATTATGAATCTATCCTTGATATGGCAAAATCATGTCTTAAGACATATAGGCTTAAGTGGCATTATAGAAGTAAATGTGAGGAGCTTATAGCCTTCTCTAATAAATATATTTATAATAGCGAGCTTACATCATTTCCTAGTGCCATGGCACATAGAGATGATTTTGGTCTAGAGCTTTATAAGGTTGATGGAGTTTATGATAAAGCTACAAGAAGTAATGAGATAGAGGCACAAAAGGTTATAGAGCTTATTGATAAGCATTATAAGACTTATAAGGATACACGTTCCATTGGAGTTGTAGCCTTCTCTATTTCACAGCAAAGGCTTATTGAGCGTAGGCTTAGTGAATATTTATCAACTCATGAGGTTATGGATAATAAGGCTGAACCTATTTTTGTCAAAAATCTTGAAACAGTTCAAGGTGATGAGCGTGATACTATAATATTTAGTATTGGCTATGGATATGATAAGGATAAGAGGTTTGTTCAAAACTTTGGACCACTTAATCGAGAAGGTGGAGAGAGAAGACTTAATGTTGCGATTTCACGTGCTAAAATCAATGTTAAGGTTATCTCATCTATTAATTCTTATGATATAAAGGACACAAATGTATTAGGAGCCTCTCTTTTAAAGAAATATTTAGATTTCGCATCTGAGCCAACCCTAAAGAGCCTTGGAAGTGAAGAGGGTAAATCTGATTTCTCACTTGAGGTTAAAAAGTTCCTTGAGGATGAGGGATATGATCTTGATTACATGGTTGGATTTAGTAATAAAAAGATTGAAATCTGTATCAAGGATAAAAAGACAAAGGATTATATCATAGCTATTGAATGTGATGGTAATACATATTATGAATCAAGGCTTTGCCGTGATAGAAATAGGCTTAGAAATGAAATGCTTACACGTATGGGATTTAGATACATTAGGGTATATTCAACAGCATGGTATAAGGATAATGCTTTAGCTAAGAAGCTTCTTATTGAACAAATATCTAAGGATAAAAATAATTTAAACCTTATGGATGTAGATGATTTCCTTGTCTCTGTAGATAATAATGATATTACTTTTGATGAATATGTTTATTCACCAGATGAAAAGCTTATTGAGCTATATAAATCACAAGAGCTTGATTTTGAAGGCCTTGTAAAAAGAGTACTTGATAATGAATCACCTATTTCTGAGGCTTGGTTTATCGAAAGATATAAGGATATCTTTAATGATGGTTCAAATCCTTGGGATGAATATGAGCTTCTAAAGGCTATGCATTTAAATAATATGGAGATAGTCTCTCATGATGGATATTTAATGTATAAGAATAGTGATATTAAAATGAGAATTCCATATGAAGGAGGTAAGCCACGTGATATAAAATATATATCACCGCTTGAGCTTGCATATGGAATGAAGGTTTTACTTGCTAGAAATAATGGATTATCTAAGGATGATTTGTATAAGAAAATGGAACAAACTCTTGGATATAAGAGAATGAATAAGCAAATAGAAGCAAAGTTTGATTTAGCAATAGATGATCTTAAGAATATTACTATTCTTACAGAAAAAGATAATAAACTAAAGGTTTTAGATATTTAATCTTGAAAAAATTAAAAAAAACCTTATAATAAGTGTTAGGACTATAGCCAAGCGGTAAGGCAGTGGACTCTGACTCCATCATTCGTAGGTTCGAATCCTACTAGTCCTGCCACTTTTATAAGATTTATGTCAATGGAATTAAAAATCCATTGTCTTATTAATAGTGAAAGGATTGAGGTTTAAAGAGCATTTCTTTAAATCATCTTCTACTAAATGTAAATATTTTTTAGTCATATCATAGGAACTATGACCTAAGAGAAGACGAACCTGTTCAAGGTTGGCACCTTTTCTTAAAAGAGTAGTTGCGAATGTATGTCTTAATTTATGAGGACTTATAACTTTGTTATTAAGTCCTTTTTTTATTTTTCTAAATACTGCATCAATAGAATTAGGACTTAAAGGATTATTATCCTCTCCAAATAAATACATAGAATCATTTGAATGAAAAACATCTGATATAAGAGATTTGATTTCGTTGGTAAAGAATATATTTCTTGGAGAATTGGTTTTTGTTTTTTCTAGATAGATGATATTGTTTTTGAAATCAATATTTCGTTTAAGAATATAACAAAGTTCAGTTCTTCTAATACCAGTCATTAATAGAAGAGAAACGATAAGTTTATCTCTATTAGAAAAAGTGTTTATAAGCTTAATTAGCTTTTCGATAGTCTTATTATCAATGGTTTCAATATTCTTATTAATAATTTTAAGTTTATTATATTCAATTGGTTTTATTAGGTTTTGTTTACTAAGATAAACACTTACAGTCTTTAATGCTCCAATCCTCTTGTTAGTGGTATTGTTGGTTAGAGATTTAGATCTATTGTAGAAAACATAATCATCTAATACTTCAGTAGTGATTTGATTAAAGTAATATACATGATGATCTAAAAGATACTCTTCGATATATGAAAGGTTAGAACGATAGTATCTGTAGGTATTTATAGTGTTGTGAGCTTTAACATGTATTAGAAACATATTGATACCTGATTCAATAGATATTGTTTGATCATTATGTTCTAGGTAAGCTCTAATAAAATTATCAAAGTCCATATTATCACCTCCTTAATGGTTGGTGATATTGAAACATCATCTCCTATCTTAGTTGGTATTAGGTACAAAGTACTTAATATAGGTATAATCTGCAATTAGATTATATCATGAATTGCAAAATTCATAAAGTTTATGGCTTTCTTTAAAAAAGCTAACTCTCTGTAAAGTGCTGGATTTACACACCTGCTTGATTCAGCACTGATAGAGTAGAAAGATAAAAGGTGTCGATATGAAATATGGCTAAAGTAACATATAAAGAGGTTTATGGGACAAATCCTAAATTATCTAAAAATGTATATTATTCAAATGTTGCTCATCATGCAATTGCACAAAAACAAGATGATAAAACATATGAAATGTTTAAAAAGCATAAGAATAATACAAACGAATATCATAATTTGTGCATAAAGCAAAATTATCATGGCGATGTTATTCTTAAACAAATAGATAACAATAGAATACTATCCTTAAAGGAGAAAAAAGAAATTTTTGATAAGTGTACCAGACATAGGGATGAGTATCGCAGGTCAAAAAAATAATTTTATTGAACTTTAAAAGAGAGAACAGAGAGGTAAAAAAATGAATAATGAAATTATGACAGTAGAAGAGTTTACAATATTATCTAAAAATGTACAACGCTTTAATGAATTAACAAATAAGATTAATACTGCATTAAATGATGCGAGTTCAAAGTTTCTAGAAGTTGGAGCTACTTTATATAGAGTAAGACAGGAAAAGCTTTATGAGATAGAGGAATATGAAGATATATATGAATATGCATCAGATAAGTTTGGACTTAAGAGAACTACAACATCTAATTTTATGAATATGTTTATTAGATTCGGAACACTTGATGAAGGGTATTCAATTAAGGGATATTCATTAAAGGATGAATTCAAAGATTACAATTTATCACAGCTTACTGAACTTGTAAGTGTTCCTGAAGATGATATAAAGAAGTTTACACCAAGTATGACTGTAAAGGAAATAAGAAGTGTTAAAGCTTTGTCTAAGATAGATGATTATATCAAGCAAGTATCAGCTCAGGTAGATTATAAAAAGTTGATAGAACATTTTATCCATGAAGAAGATATTAATTTTACAACTGCAGATGAAGTATTCAATTTGAATACAGATATGGCATTTAAAGAAAATGCTTATTCACCAGGTATTGTTGGAAATATAATGTATAAAGCAAAGAAACAATATAAAACTGAGTGGAGAAAAGGAAGTATTTATGCTGATATAGGAATTGAAATTAGATTTCAAAATAATGCAATCTCCATGAGAATAGATTTTAATTATTCAAAAGAATCATGGAGAGGTTATAGTAAGTCACTAACATTTTCGAATGAAGAAGACTATGTAACTGATAACATTTTAGTTGATCCTATATTTAATGAAATACTAACAGCTTATCATGATGGTAAAAAGAAAGCATTGCAAGAAATAAAGCAGCTTAAAGTAGGACAAGAAAATAAAGAAAGAATTGCCAATCTTGAAAATAAATTTTTAAAGAAATGGTTAAGCTTTAATGAACTTCAAGGAGCCTTAGAAAATAAGGCATTAGATAGATTAAGAAGTTCAAGACAAGTAGTATTAGATCTATTTCATACACTATCTAGTAAGAATGAGTGGATGACAACAAATGAAATAGACGTAATGCAAGGAATATTTTGGATTAATGATTTAGATTGTTATAAAGTTTTTGTAAAACCAGGTAAAGATATATTGAGATTTGGTTTCAATAATAACAATGTTGTTGATTCAATTGATATAGTTACAGAATGTAGTGATTATTATTCGGATATAAGCTTATCTGAATTGATAGGAATTGGTGATAATGAAATTTATAAGAAATACATTAGATTAATATTTGACGCATTAGCTAATTATAGTAAGCTTCATGATAATGAAAAGAATGGTGAAGAGTAATGGACGAGTTAACAGTCAAATATTATGATGAGTTGATATCTAAGGTATTTAAAGAAGATGGGAATATAGTTCCGGCATCGATATTAATAAATAAGTGGGGATTTAAGCTTATTGATTTAACAATTCTTATAAGTATGGCTGGATTTAGCAGTGTATATACATCTGATATTTTTGATAATGAATCTAGCCATGAAGTAATTGATTTTTATGATGGCAAGAAGAAGTTTAAAACTATGAATTTTAACATCATAAAGCTTGAAAGGAATGATATTGATGGAACTTAATGTTAGTCCTGGAGATAAGGTTTTTGTAGTTAATTATCAAACAAACAAAATTGAAGAAGCGACAATAAATGAGATACATATAGTAAAGATGAAGAAATCAGTAAAGGATATCACATCAATATATGTAGCAGTATGTAAGATTGGAAATAAAGATTATCCATATAAATTAGTCTTTACATCAGAAAAAGAAGCAAGAAATCATTTAGAACAATTATTATGGATCCAATATATGAAGCATCTTAACGGATAAGGCCACGGTAGGGCTCCTCAATGCTACCAGAGACAAGAGAGAAAGAGAGAAAGAGAAATTATGACAACAGAGAAGAAGACAGCTGGAGAGACAGTAGAAGTAAAGAATGTAGGAAATGTAGAGTTTATTAATGCTACAAATTTTGCTACAGGAGAGACAATGCAATATGAATCAAGAGGATATAAGTTAAATTGGAGTTTCTTAAAGAACCAAAGACCAAATCAAGCAGATTCATTTGTAACAATGTCACTTGCAATATCAACAATTGCAGATGGAGAAAGAAAAGCCAAAAGCTTAACAATCAAATTAAGTCTATCACAGGACGAAATGGATTATTTAAATTATGTTAATGATGGAGTAATTGATAGTCTTAGAAAAGGACAAGCTACAAAGCTTGGAGTAATGACAAGATTCATTTATGGAAAGAATGAAGAGACTGGAAATTATTGGTGTCTAGTAAGAGCATCAATGGCTGGAGGAAAAGTTACTAAATCTGAGTTCTTATCAGGATTACATGCATTAATGTTTAATGATTCAATCGTTAATAAGAATGGATTTAATATTTTTGCAGATTATTCTGAGAAGAAGCAAGAAGAAATTAGTGATGAAAATGCAATCTAATAATAAGTGAGGTGTTAATGTGAGCTATTATGGACATACTGATAAGAATCATGAGCTTGCAATCAAGTATCATGAAAAGGAAGTAAAAGCAAAAGATCCTGTAAATAAGAGATATTATTTCTTGTGTTACTTGAGGCATTGCTCATATATGGGTAATAGTAGTGATGCACTTAACCAATATAAAGGAAAGACCAATAAGGAGTTATATAATCTAGCCTCTAAACAAGTTAAGGGGTAGTTTATATATAGAACTGAAAGGGGTGAAATAGGATGACTCAAAAGACAAAGAGAATTATCAAGACTTGCTTTGCCGTTGTTGGATTAGTATTCATAGCTGGACTTCTTACAACAGGAGTAACAGCACTATGTTCTTCAAAGGTAAGAGATAAGTTAGATAATGCATGGGATGCATTAACTGATAAGACATCAGAGACTACAGAGACACAATCTACACAAGCATCAGCAGTATATGAGATGGTAGATTTAGATATGTAGTAAGCACATCTATTATTGGAAGGTGAAAAATATGCAACTAATCGTATGGATTGTTAAAGCGTTATGGTTTGTAATTTCCCTTGTTGGGAAGGGACTTCTTATGGTAGGAAGTGCAATAGGAGCCATAATAAAGACAATATTCTGGGGATTAGTTGCATTTTTTACATTCGGAAGGAGGTATGATGACTGATGCGATTTAATTTAAAGAAAATAGTAGTATCTGTCAGCGTACCAATACTAGCAGGTATAGCAGCTTATAAATTAAGTTCAATAGAAAAAAATAAAAGCTATCCTGGTGAACAAGAAAGTATAACAAGTGATGTTGTAAAAATAAATTCCGATGTTGGAATAGAGGAAAGTGTTATAACATAATAATAAATAAAAGTCAAACAGGAGGAAAAATATGAAAAATAGTAATTCTAATTTTATTAGATCATATAATGCACATAGAAGATTATTCAATAAAGCAAATTATGGACCTAACACATTAAAATCAAATATATCATATTGTTATCATGCATATTGTATTTCAGATATGGATAAGAAGAATAGAGTTTTATCTAAAACTGAAAAGCAAGAATTATATAAACATGCAAAATCTAGAGCTTATGATATGACATATGGTGGATAATTAATTCCAACGTCGGAATAGAGGAATAAGGAGTGAGGATAATCTCTAAGAAGAGGATTTATTCAAAACATTTAGAAAAAGGTAGAATTTATAAACATTATGATTCTAATGGAGGTCATCCGGCATTGATATATTATAAAAATGATAAAAAGAATATATATAGGGCATTAAAGTTTACTCATAAGGATGGAGCTTCAAGAACAATGTTAAAACATAATATAGAACCTAATGATGAAGGGAGTACTTATGTACATAATTATCCGATAGAGGATAAAAGGAATAGTTTTAGTTCTAGTAAATGGAATAAAAACTTATCAGTTCATAAGGAAGATAAGCCGTTAATTAATTTTATAAAAAGAAAAAATAAGTAATTCACAGGCATAGCCCTTATGTAAATTACTTATCTTTAATGCAATTATAGCAAAATTGAATTAATAAGTCAAATAGGAGGAAGACAATGAATAAGAAAGTAAAAAGTATATTAGTAGGAATAGGAGCAATTGCAGCCTTATCTGCACTAAGTTCAGGAGTTTTATATGCATGTAACAATTCATTTGCAAATAGAATTGATTCAGTATTTGATGCCTTAAAAGGTGATGATAAAACAACTGGCGATGAAGAAATGACAGTAGTAAGTGTTAAAAAAGATGATATAGTTCGTATTGATTTAGTAAAGATGAAAGCTTTATTAAAAAAGAAAGGTATTAATTTAACAAAATATAAATTAAGTGATGGAACATATCCTTTAGAATATTATGTAGAAATAGCAGATTCTATTCGTTTTTGTTTTGATGATATTAGTCGTGTAACTGAAGAAGAGAGTACAAGACAACTTGAATATCTTAATTCTTGTGATGGAACTGAGACATTAGATGATGTATGTGATGGGTTAGGATATGTATTAGTAACACCAGAAATTGATAGTGATTCTGTTCTTTATGGAGATTTAGTAATAAATGGTGAACATATTTATGATTTTTCTTTATCAGATTATGCTGAGTTCATAACAGTTGTAGGACATTTTGAACTTGAAGCGCCTACTTTGAATTTATAATGATCAAGTATTATATAAGAACAACAAATGAAAGAATAATTGATAAATCATATGAACAAATTGATTACACAAAATTAATTGATTTAAGTCATAAACCAATTGAATCATTTATAGAACAATTAAAGGTTATAAGTGATGTTGATAGTGTTTTATTAGAAGATGATCTTATATTATGTAGGGGTTTTAAAAAAGAAATTGAAAAAGTAATTAAGGAATATCCAAATTATATAATCAATTTCTTTACAAGGCCAACTATATATTTCACTACTAATACAAATAATCAATTTGGATGTAATCAATGTACCTATTATCCAAAAGGCATAGCAAGGGTTGTTGCAGAAGAGATGGAAAGAGTAAGAATAACATTTCCTACTATGAAGCAATATGACACTATAGAAGATATAGCTTTAAAAAGATTGGGTATAGTTCATGTAGATTATAGGCCTTGCTTAGTTCAACATATTAATAAAAATAGTCTGATTCAATTAAAAGCATTGAATAATATGAGAACCTATTATTTTAAAGATTATTTAGATGAATTAGGCATCAATTATGATGATTCTAAAGCAGTATTTAATCATATAAATAAGCTTATAGATAAGGTAAGTGATTAAAGAAGTATGGCTAAAAATATTTATAAAGGATCCTGGTGGTTTAATAACAGAAGGAAACATCCATCATATATTGTGAAATCAAATAATAAGGATTATTTTGAAACAAGGATATTAAGTCATTGCAAGAAGTATAAAGATGATAATGAATTAAATGATAATCCAAATATTAATGATTCTTCAAAGGCATATATGCAGAAGAAAAAATATATAGAGGTAACAAAAAAATCTTTTGGATCTAAATTATCAGGATATAAGTTTTCTAAAATAGATAAAAAGAAAATAAAAAAGATATGACGAGCTCCAATTAAGTGCTTATTAGTCATATCTTTGAAATAATTATAACAAAATAAGAAATAAAAGTCAAATAGGAGGAAGAAAAATGAAATTGAGTAAGAAAGTAGGATTATCTAATCGAGCTCATTATGATTTAGAGCTAAAGCATCGACAAAAGGTTATAGAATCTAGAGCAAATAAGAATGCAGTTTCAAGACGTATAGATTATTTAAAATCAATAGGTACTCCAAATAGTAAATTAAAATATTTGGAAGGAACATTAAATAATATTGATTATAATAAAAAGCTTCATGAGACTAAGGAAGTATATCATCAAATGGCATATGATCTTCAAAAAAAGCATAATAAGATTTTATCAAATAATGGAAAGAAAGAAATATTTAGAAGAGCGAGTGAACAGTGTAATTTTAAAGAAAGAGAGTGATATAAATGAGAAAGATTAAAGATTTGGTAGTTATATTATTAATGCTATTGGCAGCATCTGCAGGATTCTTATTTATTTATAATAAGTATAACGTTAATACAACAACAAATAGTTCTAATGATATCACATTAGAAGAGACAAATTATAATAAGAGAACTGAAAAGTCTGGAACAGCATCTTTAAATTTTAAACGAGCTGGGTTTTATGATTCTAGTGATGGTCATCCTGGAAAATATGTTACATGTTGTGCAACTGCAGTAAGTGAAGCTATACCAACATCTACATTTATAGGAGCTGAAGTTAAGGCAAGCCTTGATTTAAGTGATTGGAAATATTGTTTAGATGCTTATGATAATGTCAATTGTGGAAGTTTTATTGATATGACAGCAATAAAAAGTTCTGATGTAATGGAACCAATTCAAAGTAGTATGTATAGTCTATCATTTGTTGGTGAATATGTCTCATATGAATTAGAATCCTGGGGAACATTATCATTTATTGCTGATACAGCATTACGTTTAGTAACGGGTGAAGAAGAGTTTATTGTTACACCTTCAACCGAAAGACAAAGCTTTGAAGTTGGTAGAGCTATTTATATTTATTCATATGGAAGTGATACAGTAAGCATTAATAGTGTATTGCTACAAGCATATGATGATTGTTTAGATCAAAATATTGAATATATAAGTGAGGATTTTAATGATTTTGATTTTTGTTTTGGATATAGTAGTAATTTAATTGATTGTAGGAATTATAATCCGTTTTCACTAGATTCAATGTATATAGCAAATTTTAAAGGTAGAATTGCTTGGATTTCAGCTGATGAGGATTCTAATCAGCTTATAGATTTTGATACTTATGATGTAGATTTTATATTTGATCCTGATTTTAAAAGTGAAACAGTATATTTTTATGTAGGAATAGTTGCATCATGTCAGCTTATAGGTCGAGATAAGGATGCAGATATTTATCCATTAAATAATGTAGTATTTACATATTCTGAAGGGGTGTATTAGAATGAGAAGAGTTATTAAAACTTCAATATTGTCTATAGGAATATTATCTTCTTTAGTTTTAATAAACTCTAGTGTAAATGCAGAAGAAGATTATATTGGAATAAATAAGAATAGTGAGATATTCGCGGATATAGCATCTTTAGGATTAAATATGAATACATATTTTCAAACAGATGATACTGATCAAAATGCATGGCATTTAGTAGCTATGGCTGAAGATTACAATTCATATGAAGAAGGTAGTGGAGTGTGGTTATATTTTTATAATCCATATGAAAATGCTACATATGAAGCAGTTGGGTATGATTCTCCAAGTGATTATATGTTTGAAGCATCATTTGATTTATATTTAGATGATGATACTGCAGTTGATGAGAAAATAGAATTAGAAGGAAATCCATTAGCTTCTACAACTAAAACCTTAAATAATAACTGGTATAAGGTTTTTTGTGAATGTGAGGATTATTATTCTAAATCTGTATATAGAAAATATGTATGTACATCATCATATATAGATTTTATCTATGGTAGTTATGATGAAATAGGAGATGCAATGCATGATTCTAAATCAATATATTCATATGATGTAGATTTTACATTTAAGACATCATATGAAACAATAGAAGGAACGGAATTAAAGACAACAACTACAACAATTGATACTACATTTGATACAGTAGCAGTAATGCAATCAAAGCTAGTACAGCCTGTAGTTTATATGGCGAATTATTCTAATTTGTTTAGTAATATCTGGAATGGGTTTTATGCTGATTTAATTAAAGATGATGATAAGTTCTGTGTATTATGGTTCATAAACTTTACATTAGATAAGGAATATCCAGATTTAAATTATGCTCGTATTTCCTATAAAAAGAATACATATGGATATAAGTATTATGTGCCTTTAACGTATGGTGCAAATGAAGGAAATATTGGATATTATAGTGATATAGACGTCATTACTGACAAAGTAAATACAATATCTTCATGGGCTGATTATGGAATTACATCGTCATCATCTGAGATACGAGAAATTACTCCAGGTGAATATAAATATAGTTGGGGAAGTTTAAAATATTCATTTAATTATTTTGCAACTTCAGAACAAAGAGTTGATGAGTTTGAAGATGCTGATTTTGATAAAACTGTATTTACAGATTATGATTATTCAATTTGTTTTGCAAAAAGTACAGAATATCAAACAAAAAAGTCAGGCGGTTTTTGGAAAAGGTTATTAACTGGAGGAATAATGTGGAGTTTTGATACATATGATGATGTTCAACTATTAAGAATTGGATACATGGAGAATGGTGAACAAAAATATGTAAAGGTAATAGATAATAAAGAAACACCATCGGATGCAATAGCAGTAGTGGCAAAAGTAGAATCAGTATTAAGAAGTATATGGTCATTACTTGGTTCAGCAGTTCTAGCATGTGCAGCTGCATTACTATTATTTATATTTATTACAAAGTTTGTACTAGCCTATGTGCGTAGGAGGTAGTCTATGACAGCTAAGACACAAAGAATGATAAGAACAATAGTATTAATTATAATATTTGTAGTAGTAGCTGCAATAACAGTCTGGTTATTGCAAAAGGTAATAATACCAGGCTTTGGTGATGGGAAAGAGCTAGTACAAAGAATAAAGAAAATATTCTAGTTGTTCCGACGTCGGAACAAATAAAAAAATCCATTCCGACGTCGGAATAGAAAGAAAGTGATCATATGAAATATAAAGGAAGAGTCTTTTATTGTTCAGATAAAGATTTAAAGATAAAGAATAGTTCTAGTAAAAAAGGTCATTATGTCATTGTACGTAAAGAACAAGGAGATAAGGCAGTAGTAAGAACTATAACATCATTAGAGAGTCATAATAAATTAGATTTAAAAAGAATTGACAAAGTAAAAAATGGATTATTGAAGCCTATACCAATGACTGAAACTAATTTAGAAAGATGGAGCGCATTAAATAGTCAAGATTTATTGGTTAGGAAAAATGATTTAGAGAAAACTAATAAATATATTTATAGAAAGAATATGTTTAGTTTTAAGAAATAAAAAAAGTCGGGCTTTCACCGACCAATGCGGTATATGCATATAGCATATCCACTTCCAAGAACAAGGCTTGGTTCGATAGTATTGTATCAAAAAGAATAAAAATTGTCAAATAAAATCTATTCCGACGTCGGAATAGATTAAAAAATATAAAAAATGTTTAGTTCCGACGTCGGAACTGGAAAAAAAGGAGGATAATAGTTCATTCTGACGTCTGGAAGGAAAGAGAGGACAGAGAGTGAGATTAACAAAGAGAGTAAAGATTGCAATTATTATAATTACATGTGTTTTAGGTTTTTATTTTGGTCTAGATATATGGATGAAGCTTATTAATAAACTTTTTGGTATTAATAAGGTATCACATGCATCAACATTTGATCTTAGTGATGTAGAGTTAGATAAGTATGATTTTATATGGTCATTTATAAAGAAGAAGGTAATAGGATTTATAGGACATTTTAAGTCCAAGAAGGCCTTCTTAAGTTGGTTGATATCAATACCTATATGGGTATTTGATTTCATATATAATTCACATATATTTCTTTATATATTGACTAATATAGTAGTTATAATTGTATTTATAATGCTATGGATTTCAATATCTGAAGATGAAAGGTATAAAACATCATATTTAGCTAGTAAGCTAATAAGTTTTAATCAGTATATTTATAAACAAATTGTTAAATTAAAGTCTTTTTTATTAAAGACTTATAAGCTTAATAATGGATATTGTAAGCTTGTATTGTTCCTGTTTTTATGTTGTATAGGTGTAGTACCAACATTCTTAGTTGAATTAGGATTAACGTTAATATCATATATTACATATACAATTCATTTAGAAAGCTATAAGCTAATATTTAATATATTTAAATGGGTTATATTGTTTATTGCAAAGTCATTTGAGAATCATCCTTTTATATCTTGGTGTGTATTCTTATATTTAATATTTTTATTTATAAAGGCTACAGCCTTATCTAAATTATTAAAGATGCATGAGAGATTTAAGATGTTTATTAAATGTGAGACCGCAACAGTGAATATATGGAACGGAGCACCAGGATCACATAAATCTAATTCGATTGTTCAAGCTATGTTAGCTAATACAGAAAATTTTATTGATGAGTTAGAGGAAGAGGTATTTAATTTTGAGTTGTCTTATCCTAATTTTAATATGTCGGTAATAAAAATGATGGCTGATATTAGGTATGATGATTATATGACGAAAGATAAGGTTAAGGAATTAATTAAGGAATGTTCTGAGGACTTTTTAGTGAATATGTATTATATGTATCGATATATACCAGTAGATACAATCTATGATTATTTCTTTAAACTGTATTATAGAGGTTCATTTAATGCTTCCTCTATAGGAGTTATTGATCCATATAATATTACTAAGTATTTAGATCCTGATACAGGAGAAATAAAAGAATATGGAATGACGCATCACTTAGATTTTGATTCTATTAGATTTTATAAGAAGCAGCATACAATGTTTCATGAGGAATATGAGAATTTATGTATTACTGAGTTTGATAAGGAGTATTCATCAAATGATACTGATATAAAGAAGAGAACAACTGAAGATGGATCTCCTGCATTCTTTGCGATATTTTCACATTTGGTAAGAAGACATGGTAAATGCTTTTTGGATTGGCAAGATAAGACGCAAGGAGTTAGAAGAATAAGAGCAGTTGCAGGATTTTTTGCAAAGAACAAAAGAGCTAGATATTCTTATGCCTTTTTAATAAAGGTTATAAGAAAGCCTATAGAATGGCTATATGGCATTAATACATTTATGATTAAGCTTTATAGAGGTAAAGAAGTAAGAACTGCAAAGAAATGGGCATTAAGGCACAGACAATTTGAATATAAAAGAAATGATGTGTCCCTTTTCTACTTAATATTAAAATATATAGGATTTATCGAGCTTAAAATATTAATGTATTTTGAGCATTTTGGATATTTCAAAATATGGACTGATGTTACATATGATGATGAATCATCTGAAAAGAGATCGTTTAAGTATTATATTCCAATTATGAATATGTATCATAATGGAATTAGTGTATATGAGTCTTGTCAATTTAATAGGTTTTATAAAGATTTAAGAGACGTCTTGGATGTCAATTGTAAAGGTTTAAAAAATCTTTCATATTGGAGTTCAGTAGATCCAGGAGCAGCTGAGTATTTAGAAAAGGTTAAACAGCAATTTTACGCAAAGATAGTAGTAGCTCAGATGAAAGATGAGATGGAAGAAGAAAGTGAAGAAAGGGAGGATAATATAGATGCATTATGATAGATGATTTAAGTGTAGTTGAAGAAAAAGTATCATTGCATTTTGACTGGTTATCCTTCACATTACCAATGTATTATGAAGGTGATACAGATAGTGAACATGTATTTGAAAAACTGTTCCCTATATTCTGCGATTATTTAGGATATGAGATTGATGAACTTATTGTAGATCCATATCCTAAAAATAATTATAAAAAGAGTTATAAGCTTGGAGAACATATATCTTTTAGATATGGAGGACAATATACTAAAATGAAGTATGTTGTTAAAGATATTGACGGAGCAGAAGAAATAATGGTAGATTCAATGCAGTTTGAAGTAACTGGTCAAGGATTAAGAGAGATTGAATTGAGAGGTATTATAGATTATATAGATTTTTTTCATTTTTTATATGTTACATGTGATGGAAAATGTAACAGATTGGATTTAGCATTAGATGATAAGGTAGGATTTTTATCTATTGATTGGATAAAGAATAAAATAGAAGCTGGAGATTATACAACTAAGTTTAGGACTCCAGTAGGAAGAAATCTCCCATATGTACCGCAAGGATCCTTAGAGGATGGATATTCAATAACCTTTGGTTCAAGAAATAGTACACAAATGATGTGTATATATGATAAGAAGCTTGAACGAAAGTTTAGAGGAGAGAATTATATGGGAGATAATTGGGTACGTTGGGAAATAAGATTTTTAGGACAAAAAGCTAATATGGCTTTAGATAAGTTCTTAGAGGTAGGATATGCAGAGCTAGGAGATTTCTATTATGAGAATCTAGTGGAATTGTTGCAGATACGTGATAGAACAAAAGATACACATAAAGATAGATGGCCAATTAATAAAAAATGGTTAGAGTTCACAAAATATACAAAGGGAGTTCCTTTAAAGTTATCTTATAATTATTTTTCTTCAATTGATAAGAAGAAAGCATGGAGAGATTATTCGTTATCTAGGATGCATGTATTACTTGATATGTCTGATTGTTATAATGATGACCATCAAGTATTTGGTCTTGGAATAGCAAGATTAATACATGAGCTTGAAAAGCAGCTAGATATATTAGAGGAAGAAAAGATTGAAATGAAGGATATCGCCTTAATTAATAATTATAGGCTTCAACGAGATCCTAATTCTAAATTATTAAAAGTAAGTGATTTATTTAAATATAAGTTAAAGTTAGAAGCAGCAATAAAGCATCTTAAGAATTCTTATATTGATGACAATCCAGGGCTTCCATTTTAATAATATTTCTGTTCCGACGTCGGAACAGGATAAAAAAGTGTCATTCCGACGTCGGAATGAACAAAAAATAGTAAAAAAAGCCAGTTCCGACGTCGGAACTGAGAAAAAATGAAAGGAAAAAGTCTATTCCGACGTCGGAATAGACCTTTTGGGTATAGGATATGAGATTATGTAAGATAAAGAATAGATATTTATTTAAGAGTAATAATCCAGAAGGGAATCATACATATGCAGTATATTATGATAAGAAGACTAAAGAAACAAGGGCTGTAGCCTTAACACATGTGTATGTTAAGGATAAGAAGAGGTTTGAACAAGTAAAACGAGGAAATATTAAATTAGAGAAGTTCAAAGATTTTGAAGTTCCTTCAGGAGTACAAAATTATTATTATAGCAAGAATATTAATGGTGGAAAAATAGATTTAAAGGCTGCTGAAGTAGTATATGTTCCAAAAAAACATATAGATAAGATTCAGGCACAACGTATAATACAATTCGCTAAGAATAATTATAATAAATAAAAAGCCAGTTCCGACGTCGGAACTGGAAATAAAAAAGAATCCTATGGGTTATTATTACTGCCCCATAGGAAGAGAAAAAATATTTTTTATTACTCTCGTTGACTAAAGTATATCACATGAAGATATTTATGTCAAATAGAAGTTAGAAATCAGCTGTTCCGACGTCGGAACAGGATAAAAAAGTGTCATTCCGACGTCGGAATGAACAAAAACAGGTAAAAAAAGCCAGTTCCGACGTCGGAACTGAGAAAAAAGAAGGGAAAAAGTCTATTCCGACGTCGGAATAGAAGGTTTTTTGTTATGAATATGAAGTTTAATAAGGAAATTGATGCATTTAGTACAGTATTAAATCGTATTGTTTTTTGGAGAAATGATGGTCAACTTTATAAAGGATATATAAGAGAAGTACATATAAGATCTGATAAATCAATTTTGTTTAAGGTTGAAAGAGTACAGTATAAAACAATACATTATTTAAGCTTATCTGATTATGGATCAGTATGGGATTTTACAGTGTCTGGTGTAAGGCAAGACTCCAATAATCTCTGGAATTGGGAAGAGGTTTTATAATTATTTTAGTGGCTGGTTATGCAGCCACTATTTTTATTAAAATTTATATGTGTTTTAAGCCCATTTTAGGGCTTTATTTTTTATGTTGTGTTGCCCAATTTAGGCCGTAGGCCGGGGGCGACACTAAATAGCCCCCCTAAGACACCAAAATTTTTAATAGAGCCCATAACCACGGGAAATTTAAAAATCGACTTTTCAAGGTCTTTGGTGTCTTAACCCCCCCTCCAAGTCGATTTTTTTATTTTATATTAAATTGTAAAAATTAATGCTTTTGATGATTTAATTTTAATACCTTTTTTTACTAATGTCAAGCGGTATTTTTAAAAGGTTCAAAGCTTGAAAAAAGAGGGGGACGAGAATAGTAATTTGACAATGTTTAAATTATTTGATAAAATGTAGTAGAATATTAACTATGGATAGCAATATTCTAATTATGAGAATTACTAGGCGAAGTAATTCTCTTTTTTTATTGTTTTGCATAATATCACCTCGTCTACCGGTTTTGGGTGATATTATGTGAAATAATACTGATGGGTGATGAAGATTGGTCAGGGTGGAAAAATACAGATTATACCTATTAAGAATTATTCTATGTAATAGCTTCTTATATGCTTGTTGGTCTTAAGCTCTCCAAGCTTTAATCCAAACTCTTTAATTGCAGCATTGATATCATTTTTATAATTGATCATATCATATTGAGTAAGCCCAAGTTTTTGTTCCATTTCCTGGAATGTAATTTCTTTTTTCTTGAGAATAGTATAAACAATATAAATAAGACAAAATGATTTTTTGTGTTTTACATGTCTTTTCATATTTTTCCTCCTTTCTTTGAATAATTTTAAAATTTTATTTAAATTTTTTAAAAATCCTATTGAAAAAAGTTTTAAATTGAGTTATCATTTAAGCAAATAGCAAAGAATATAAGTTGTTTAGTAGCTAGTACGGACTCTGACTCCATCATTCGTAGGTTCGAATCCTACTAGTCCTGCCACTT